>Ga0172375_10001766_pt1 | contig 34553 bp, 28 predicted proteins | sample LakKiv1m_FD_114537 | JGI IMG/M metagenome (GOLD analysis project Ga0172375, IMG submission 114537) | Freshwater microbial communities from Kabuno Bay, South-Kivu, Congo - kab_092012_11.1m | ecosystem: Environmental > Aquatic > Freshwater > Lake | place: Democratic Republic of the Congo... | reverse complement strand
TGTCTTTTAACCATGTGGGGAGCCTCCTGTATTAGTGTTTGTCGGGTCTCTCAACCCCATTAATACAGGTCTCCTCTATGGTTTTGCTACCTTTTTTTATCCTATCATGCAAAATTCAGGTATCACACAATATTTATTAAATACCACAAAAATGAATCAATTAATAGAGCGTAACTTGACGCCGGAGGAATTATTCATAGTGTTGTGCTGCCGAAACATGGCGGCAATTGAGTCAATCGGCGCTATAAATGATCTTATAACAAAAAAACTTGACTGGGACGTAATTTTGAACATGGTACACCTGCATGAAATTGCCGGCATCATTCATGCAGCGCTCTCTCAATGCTGTAACATCGGGCATGTTCCTGCCAATCTGCTTAAGAAGCTTGAAACAACAAACCGTGGTAACGCACTCAGAAACCTGCTGTACTCCAAAGAATTTAATAAAATTTTAGAGAATTTCAATCGTGCAGACATCAGGACAATCCCTTTGAAGGGCATTGAGTTTTTGCATTCAATTTATGCCCATAATATTGCGTTGCGCAACCTGGCCGATATAGACCTGCTTGTCGAAAAGGAAAATATGTCCCGCGCTGAAAAAATTCTTACTGACATGGGTTACATGTCCAAAAAAACGGATTACCGTTACAGCCTCATGCACTTTCATTCAGTTTTTTGGCGCAGGCAGGGAACATTGCCGATTATCCTCGAATTGCACTGGGATGTTGATTTTCCTGACTCACCCTTCAATATCGACATTGCAGAATGCTGGGAGAGATGCCAGGATTTTTCAAACGGCAAAGTTAATTATTATGCATTTTCGATCGAAGACAGTATTATCTTTAACAGTTTTCATATCCTTAGATCAACCACAATAAAACCTGATCCGGTGCTGTCATTAAAATACTTTTGTGATATCGCAAGGATAATAGCTCAATCGGGTGGTCCCATAAACTGGGATGGTATTATAAAGCGGTCACAAAAATATAATGTGCTGCGCCCGGTTGCGCTGGTGCTGCTGCTTGTGCAGGAACTCTTGGGTGTTACGGCAATACCGCCGGTGGTTGCGGAAACCCTTCGTACTGCGGGATATCGTGATGATTTTGGTTTGTGTGCCGTCAAAGGCTACATTTTCCCCCGGTTAAACTCAGCAAAAGACCAATTGCCTTTCTACATGGTTGATGTATCATCACAGCCAACCGTGCGGAAAAAAATCGGGGTTATTCTTAGCGCGCCTGCAATTATGATGCAGCTTTACAAAAGGCTTTATTATGCTGATCCATATCCTTCGGTCGTGAAAACGGTCTCGTCGATAACCTGGTATTATATCAATAAGACCATTAAAACCCTGGCGCTGTATGTGATTGCCCCCGCAAAAGCCAGAGCTCTCAAAAATAATTTAATTATACAATATCAAAAGAACCAGGAAGTTATAAATTGGCTCCGCGGGTAAAAGTCCATTTACCTGCACGCCGGTAGTGCAGTGCAGGGTCTGAGGTTTTGTCGGACGCTGCCGTGCGTACTCGAGACAACGTTCTGCTTCAGCCTGGACCGCGCTTCGCACCGGTGACTGGAGCAGAGCTTTGCCCGTGTAACTGTTGCAAAAGGCAGCCTCCCTTACTGCAATTCCGGAAATAGTCAACCATGGCCACGTTGTCTTACGGGGTGAATCCTACCATGAAGAACGTATGCATCAGGAACTAAAAACATGCATATAGCCTATATACATCAGTATTTTGCCACTCGCTCCGGAACGACCGGTACCCGAAGCTATGAATTCGCAAAGCGTTGGATAGACGCCGGGCACCGGGTGACGATGGTAACATCTACTGCTCAGTTAACCGGTTCTGATTTAGGAACTGCCGCCTGTTCCGGCACAAGCCGCCGCTTTAATGTTGAGGGTATTGACGTCATAGCTTTTAATATTTTCTATCATCAAACAATGGGCTATGCAAAACGGATATGGTCGTTTGTACGCTTTTTATTTTTTGCATCCCTGATAACCATGAGGCTGAAAGATATCGACGTAGTATATGCAACCAGCACCCCTCTAACAGTCGCCATTCCCGCACTATTCTTGAAATGGTTTCGCGGCATACCGTTTGTTTTTGAGGTGAGAGACCAGTGGCCTGAATCAGTAATTGAGCTCGGTGTATTACGTAACATATTTTTAATTAAAGTTCTTCTCTGGCTTGAAAAATATATTTATGATAATTCCTCTGCGGTTGTCGCTGTTTCTGAAGGCATGGCACAAGATATTCAGAAAATAGCAGGCCCTGCCAAGCCTGTTCATGTAATTCCTAATGGCGCTGATCTGGACTTGTTTCATCCGGATATTGACGTCAGTTCGGTTCGTCAAAAAAAAGGCTGGAATAATAAACTGGTTTTGCTGCATGCGGGAGCAATGGGAAAAATTAACGGACTTGAGTTTGTTATTAATGCGGCTGACCGCGTTAAGCACCAGGAAAATATTTTGTTTGTTTTGGTTGGTCAGGGTTCCAGAAAGGAATACCTGGAAAAAATGGTCCGTGATTTTAATGTGATAAATGTTGAAATGCTTTCGTCTGTCCCCAAGCAGGAACTTCCCCTATTGTTGTCAGCTGCTGATGTTATCATGGTTATCATAGGCAACTTCCCGATTATTGAAAAGCATGCATCTCTCAATAAGTTTTATGACGGGTTGAGCGCCGGCAAGCCAGTGCTATTGAACTATTCCGGCTGGCAGCGGAAATTGATAGAACGTGAGGGCGCCGGCTGGGGCTGCAAACTGTGCGATGTTGATGAATTTGCTGATAAAGTCATTAAACTCAACCATGAAAAGGAACGATTAGCCCTCATGGGGCAAAACGCACGCAAAATTGCTGAAGGTCAATTTAATAGAGATGTCCTTGCACAACAGGCTTTATCTGTTTTACTTTCCATCAGGAAACAATAAGGGTGCTTAACATCGGGTATCCTTCTAAAGAATACCGGCACACTTAAGGGTTCCTCTCAAAATGTCATTCCCGCGAAAGCGGGAATCCATAGTATGGCGAAATTCCTGGACTCCCGCCTGCGCGGGAGTGACAGAATTTGAATTATTAGAGGTTCCCTTAAAGATATGAGGCGGATAAATGTATTAGCTATACAGTAACGTGTTGTTTTCGAACTTAAAAGGCCGGCATAAATTATTTGTTTACATTAAGCTGCAGTCGCATAATAAAGATAACTTTTTGATAAAATAACTATTATCCTGCTTGAACCTATCCCGTAATATACAGCAAAGGAGGCCTGAACCCGTGTCCGAAACAACTGAACCCCTTGTCAGTGTCATAGTGCCAATTCGTAATGAGGAAGAATTTATCGTAAAGACGATTTCAAGTCTTCTTGAGAACGACTATCCGAAGGACAAAATTGAAGTGCTCGTGGTTGACGGCATGAGTGACGACAGGACTCGGGAAATTGTTCAAGAGATGGCTCGAAGTGATGCGCGTTTGAAGCTTCTTGACAATCCACGGCGGGTAACCCCTGTAGCGATGAATATAGGTATTCAAAACTCCCGTGGCGAGGCTATTATTATCATGGGAGGCCATGCAACCGTAGCGCCGGATTTTATCGCCCAGTCAGTCCGGGCCCTCAATGAGCACCCGGAAGTATGCTGTGCGGGAGGAGTCATTGAAACGATTGGTATGAACTACATCGGCTCAGTCATCGCCACAGCCATGACCAGTCCTTTTGGTGTTGGGGGTAACAATTTCAGGGTGAGGAAGACTGAAGGATATGTCAATGCATTACTTTTTGGGGCCCACCGTCGGTCTATTTTTGACAAGATTGGCATGTTCGATGAGGAACTGGTTCGCAACCAGGATGATGATTTCATTCAGCGAATGATCGAAGCTGGTGAAAAACAATATATGTCGCCATCCATCAAAAGCCAGTATTTTTGTCGCGCAAGTTTCCGCAAGCTTTTCCGGCAGTATTTCCAATATGGTTTCTGGCGCATCCGCACCATTCAAAAACACGGTAAACCGGCAACCCTCCGGCAGATAATACCTCTAACGTTCGTGCTGGGATGGATCATACTATGTCTTGCGGCTTTGATGGGGAGTCCGTTCAAGATTATTCTTGGCTGCTACTGTGCGCTGTATATAATAGTACTGTTTACCGGGGCATGTTTTGTCAGTATTGAAAAGGGCTGGAAGATCGGTGTGCTGGCGCCATTTGCATTTATCCTCATGCATTTCGGCTACGGCCTCGGGTCACTACAGGGCATCTGGTCCTGGATAATCTGCAAGGGAAGATATGTTTCGTCCGGAGAGTCATTTAAGATGAGCAGGTAGCCTTCTTAGATATGCTTTTCTTATAGTGTTTTCATCGCGGATATTTTAATCGTAGATACACATAAAAACTGGCCTGCAATTCAAAAGAAACTGCAATGAGGGTAAAGCGCATTTTTGATTTTGTGTTCTCATTACTCGGACTGATACTATTATCACCGCTGTTCATTTGGGTGGCAATCTGGATCAGGATTGATTCGCCGGGCCCGGTCTTTTTTCGCCAGGAGCGGGTTGGCTATGCAGGGCGAACATTCCGGATACATAAATTCCGTAGTATGTACCATGAAGCTGCAGGCGCTCCCATAACCGTTGGAGATGACCGGCGAATTACTCGTTGTGGGCGTTTTTTGCGCAGATTTAAGATTGATGAGTTCCCGCAGTTACTGGATGTGCTTAAAGGGGATATGAGCCTGGTTGGGCCGCGGCCTGAGGTTCCGCGCTACATGGCGCAGTACCCTGAAGACATCAGGAACCTGGTGCTCTCAGTCCCTCCCGGCATCACTGATATCGCGTCAATAAAATTTAAAAATGAAAATGAGCTGCTGGCCGGTTCAAACGATCCGGAAAAAGACTATATTAATAAAATTCTTCCCATAAAAATTAAGTACTACCAGGAATACATTTCAAAACACAGCCTCAGCTTGGACCTGAAACTGATTTTCCAGACAATCAAAGCCATCTTTACCGATTGACCGTGCTGCCCGGCTTAGTACCGGACAGCACGGCCCTGCATCAATTTACGGCAATCGTTTTCTGTGCTTCCTTCATGTCAACAATGGGCAGCACCGGTGCGTCTTTTCCCAGCAGCAGGTTTGCCACCGACTGCCGGCATGAGCGGTAGCGCCGTTTCTGTTCCGATGTCTTTCTGTGATTTGTTTCTGCCATAGTGAACCTCCTTGTTTGTGTTATTGTTGTGGCTCACTATGCCATGGCCGGGGGGGCTCTGTGAAGATGCGGTTTATGGAGCGCTTACGCTCAAAGCGGTTTTAAAAACATGAACCACCTGAAGGTGGCTTATTCAAACAGCTTTAACTGGATCCGGCGATCTTCCGCTTCCTGTTGTAGTATGTATCTCCGTACCACTTCTTCATCTTTCCCTGCCGTCGATACATAATACCCTCTAACCCAAAAGTTCTCTCCCGTATAATTCTTCCTCCGGTTCATATATGGCCGCGCAATATATATCGCACTTTTCCCCTTTATGAACCCTACCCCCTGCGCCACCGAATATTTCAGCGGTATTGATACCATCATGTGCATATGATCCTTTCTTGCATCGCCATCGATAATCTCCTTTCTGTGGGCTCTGAGCAGTTCACAGATTGGAGGTTATCTCTATTCCCGGAATTGTCAAACTCTGGGAGTCCTCCGGCAGAACAGGAGTTTTACCTATGATTAATAAGCTTTCGACTTACTGCCATCGTGCTGTAACACTGTTTTGTCTATTATGAAAAATAGGGGCCGTTTTCGATTTCAAAAATAGTCACTAATGACCCTATACCCAAAAGAGCAGGCATTATCAAGCAAAGAAGCCATTACGTGATATTCAGTAATGGCTTCAGTTCTCTACTATAGAATTTTTTACAGACGTTTCTTAGTTCGAGCCGTCCAGCCCCGCTGCGGAGAGGATGTCGGGAATAACCGCTTCCTTGCCGATGGCCATGATGTGTACGCCGTCACAGACATTCTCATCTTTCAACTGGCGGATCATGCGGCCGGCAATTTCAATGCCCGTTTCCAGGGCCTTTCCTTTTCCTGCTCCGGCCATTTCATCAATAAGCTCCTGCGGCACGAAAATGCCCGGCACATTCTGGTTCATGTAGCGGGCCATCCCCGCTGAGGTCAGCAGCACTATGCCCGCCATGATCTTCACCTTGAACTGCCGTGCGTACTGCATGAACTTTTTGAAGTTCCCCATCTCATAGATGGCCTGGGTTTGAAAAAACTCCGCACCGACCTTCACCTTTTTTTCAAACTTGAGCAGCTGCGGCTCAAGGGGGTCTGCTTCCGGTGTCACCACCGCGCCCGCGAAAAACTGCGGCGCTCCCTGCAGGTCATTGCCGGCCAGGTCTTTTCCCTTTTCCATCTGCCGCAGTGCTTGTATCAGCTGGACCGAATCAAGGTCGAAAACCGGCTTGGCCTCGGTGTGGTCACCGATGGTAATATAATCGCCGGTCAGGCACAGCACATTGTTAACACCCAGAATACTTGCGCTAAGCAGTTCTGACTGCAGCGCCAGCCGGTTCCGGTCCCTGCAGGTTATCTGCAGGATGGGTTCGCCGCCGTGTTCCCTGATGAGTTTGCACACAGCGAGCGATGAGATGCGCATAACCGAACTCTGGTTGTCCGTGACATTGAGCGCATCAACCTTGTCTTTCAGCAGGTCAATGTGCTGCAGCATTTTGTCAATATTGGTGCCCTTGGGAGGCCCGACCTCCCCTGATACCACAAATTTTCCTGATGCGAAGGACTGTTTCAGTCTGGTAGTCATTTCTTTTCCTCTTCCTGACGACTTTGTAAAAAGTCCATATGCCGCGTTCCGCTGCATCCTCAGTCATTGCAGCGTATCGTTTAATACACTTCATTCCCTCGGATTTGCGCGCCTTGCCTCTGGATCTTTTTACTGTGTCGTATAATTAAAACCCTTTATCTAATCCTTTTTATACGCTTCATGAATCATCCGTGACGGGTGCGTTTGCGCGTGATGATTTTTAGGCGGGAATATCTTGCGGATATTGTCAAGCGCACCAAGCTTTTCCAGCCGCCGGTAAATCAGTGTCCAAGCGCAGTCCTTGTCCTTGTCAACCTCGCACTTGCCCTTGTTGGTGCCGCCGCACGGCCCGTTCAGCAGGCTCTTGGCGCATATGGTAATGGGGCAGATGCCGCCGGTTTCTCCCAGCACGCACTCCCCGCATGCCCGGCAGCGCTCAGACCAGGTGCCGCCGCCTTCATTGGAGCCCAGGAATTTTGTATTCACCCCGGGCACCACCGGTATGTCGCCGAGGTAGTCCGCGAGAAACTGGACACCGATGCCGCAGGCTGTGGAGATGACCGCATCGCAATCCCGCAGCTGCTTGTCAAAGGGCTCTATGAACTCCCGGTCGCACTGGCGCTCCATGGTTATCTCGGCGACTTCAATGTCCCTGCCGCTGTCAAGCTTCACTGCCATGCGCAGCATGCTCGCCAGGATGCTCACCTCGCGCTCGCCTCCGGCCATGCACACGGCAACGCAGGTCCCGCAGCCGGCTATCAGTATTCGGGATTTTCCCTCGACCATCTTTTTAACTTCTTCTATGCCTTTTCGCTGGGCAACTATCATTATCACTTCTCCTTTATCAAATACAGCCGCTGGCTGTCAGTCCCTCGACCGTGAGCTCCCTTCGGGTCTGAGCCTCAGGGTCGAAGACTGGGCCGAACGGCTGACTGCCGTCAGTTTTTTAGCTGCTTTTTTCTTTTTGCCAAGCGGGTTGGGACCCAGGGCACGAACCCGTTCCGTTAATTCCGCCGCTGCTTCAGCTATACTCCGGCCAGCGGCAACCAGTTCCAGCCGCTCCGGCTCAATCCCAAGCTCGCTGAGAAGCGTGCGCGCATACTCGATCTTTTTCTGCGCCGCTGCCAGGCCCTCTATGAACCGGCACTGTGACGTAATTCCTCCCGCCACCAGCACCGCGTCAGCCCCGTTCTCAAGCGCTTTCAGCACATGCCGCGCATCAAGCTTTCCCAGGCAGTGGAGGCTGATCAAGCGCAGCCGGGACCCTGCCGGCGCAGGCTGAGCGCAGAACATGCAGGAAAATACAACAACAGTCGGTTCAAATTTTTTCATGGTATATCTTTTCAGCGCAATTATATTATCAATATTTAACCACAGTCGCGATAGCCATCGGGAACACAAAGAGATTGGTATCTGTTAACAAAATAACCGGTGTGCTGCTCCATATCCCTCTGTGTCCTCGCAATACTTGTTTTCTTTTTGCACTCCATGCTGTCGTGCTCAGCAGCCAGGTAACCGCAGCACATAAACAAAGCGGTTTACCGTTTAAATCCAGAAACTCCCGCAGAAAATATTTTGCCGCCCTGTTTCAATGATTTTCAAATATTAAATATAATTTTTGAGACCACACAGAGTTTCTCAGTGCACTCTGTGGTTTCATAGAACTTTTTAACATTCAGCGCCGGGCATTGGCACACGCCGCCAGCTCTGCCAGTATCTGTTCATCAGTGCAATGCTTCAGCTCGATAGCGCTGCGCGGGCATGCGCTGACGCAGATTCCGCACCCCCTGCAGTCAGCAGGCTCAATGAAGGAAACCCGTTCCTCTGAGATCACCGGCGCATGGTAGGGGCACTCCCGGACGCAGGTGAGGCAGGCAACGCAGCGCTCCGGGTCAACCACGGCAACAATGCTGCTGAGCGTCAGCTCACGCTTTGCAAGGATTGTCGCCGCGCGCGCTGCGGCTGCAAGGCCCTGAATAATTCCTTTTCGCGCATTCCCGGCGTTGCCCTCATTACCGCAGCAGAACATACCCCTGCAGGCAAGGTCAAGCGGCAGCAGTGCATCCGGCTGCAGGAAGCTTCCCCCGGCAGTGAGCGGTATCTTCAGCATCGCAGCAAGCTCTTTCTGGTCATCATCGGGCTCGATAATAACAGTGCCGTGTTTGAGCACCCTTTCAGCCCCTTCAACCATAATAGTCGTGGCATAGCTTCCCGGATGCCCGGTAAATCCGGTAATCTTTGCGCCGGGAAACAGTTTAATCCTGCCCTGGGCCGCAACCTTTTTTTGCAGACTGCGCGCTGCTTCACCTGTAGCGGCCGGTCCCTGCTCCATAAGGTAAACCTCAAATCCCTGGTTGGCCAGCGACAGCGCCGCGGTCAAAGCCGGCAGCCCATTGCCGATGACCAGGCTGCTCTGCACCACTGCGGTTGATATTTCCTTGAGCGGCTCAAGCACCCGGGTCCGGGCAACAGACATGCAAAGCGATTCTTTTGTCACGTCCCGGTCCGGCATCTCCAGCAGATAGCGGTTAAGGCCCGCCTCTGCCAGCGCTTCCTGAAACAGCGGCTCAAGCGCTTGCCGGTTGCAGGTTATTGCCTGCACGCGGTTGATGCCCTCGTCTGCAACGGCGGCCTGTATCCGCTGCAGCGCGGCAGCAGTGCAGAGATTCGTCAGCTCTTCAGCGAGAACCACTGAGGCAAGCTTGCGTGCAGCGGCAATACTGCCGCTGGCGGCTTTTTTTCCGGCCGGCAGCTGTTTGCAGACAAAAATACCGATTGCGGGCTCCTCTCCGGAAACCTGTTTTTCCGCGGGATATTTTTTTTCACGCACCAGCGCGCCGCGTGCAGGGGAAAGCAGCTCCGCGGCCAGCGCTGCTGCGCTGCTGCCTTCAACCAGAGCGGCACTGATGATTGCAGGCACTGAATTTTCCGCGGCTACGAAAATTCCCGGCCGCGCGGTGGCATGGGGAACCATATCCTCCTGCGCTTCAGCTTTTTTACCGGTGATGCTGAGGCCGTTCTTCTCGGAAAGTACGCGCAGCTCTTCTTGAAAATCATAGCCTGCAGCAGCTGACAGTGAAGCAAATCCCGGCGCAAAAATGACGGCCCCTGCCGCGATGCCCGGCATTATTTCAGCCGCCTTTTTTTTTGTTGAAGCGGCTTTGCCTTTGACCGAAGCAGGCGCTGCGCTGCCGAGCGTTATTTGAAAATTTCCCGCCACGCCGTCTATACCTTCCACGCGGGCGTTCTCAATCAGCTCGATATTATTGTTTGCCTGCACCGCGAGCAGCTTGGAAGAGATGCTGCACAGAAGGCCACGCGCAGCTGCATCAGCCGCGGCTGCGGTCTTGCGGCCGGGCGCCTGATGATCCGTGAGATAGACTTTAAAACCCGCATCTGCCAGGTCAAGCGCCGCCTGCATACCTTCAATGCCTGCACCGGCAACCAGCACCGCGGCAGTTATTTTTTTCCCGAGTTCAATTTTTGGCACCATGGTGAATATCCGTTCTGTCTGTAGTTTTTCCCTCACGCGCAGTCAAGCCGGGTAAGCAAGACCAATACTCTATATCACTTTAGAAATTAAAATAAAAGGTGCCGACGGGCAAATTTACATACATTTTACATGATCTCGAACAGGCATTTCATGGTGAGCTGGCAGCACGCTGCCGGGGTGAACGGTGCGGATATTCTCGAAGGATGCGGGTGAATCCCAGTTTAATGCCCCCCGTGTTCAGCTTCTTTCAGCGGGAGCACCGGAAAGAGTGTAACAAAAATGCGGTAGACAAGCATCAGTGCGGCGATCAGCCCGATGGTGAGCGCGAACTCTCCGACAGCCGGGATATACGCATTCTCGCCATACACCGGCTGATAGGCAATGAAAAAAACCGTGCTGCGGTTCAGGATGACGCCACAGATATACATGAGCGCCGCGGTAAACAGCCAGCCGGGCGAGCGCCTGACATCCGGAGATAAAAAGAGAAAGAACGGCAGCACCGTCAGCAGGCCGAACTCAAGCCAGAACATGCCGACCGGCAGCGTGTTTTCAAAGAGATACACATAGGTGCCGCGATACAGCATGTCGCCGATTTTCAGGGCAATATAAATACCCAGAAGCCAGGGAACGTAGCGCGCGAGCGGCGTAAGAACCTGCATCTCCGGCTTGCGGCCGAAGGAACGCGCGGCAAGCATTGACTCGAATATCACCATGGGAAACCCCACGGACATGGCTGATAGAAGAAAGAACAGCGGCGACAGGTACGAAAAGTAGAGGGGGTGCATCTTGTACGGGGCAATGACCATGAGCGTGCCCAGGGATGACTGATGCAGGCACGACAGCACCACGCCGGCAATGATGAACAGAAACATTATTTTTCCCAAAAAATAATCCATGAACCTGAGCGCGAGGTCCACGGGATCGTTCAGCCGTGCGAGGAATCCGGGCAGGTTCACCCTGCCGATAAACCGCTCGGTGACGATGGGGACAAACTCGATGTAGAGCACGTTCAAGTAGATCACCACGCATATGCCCACTTCAAACAGGACTGAATTACCCTGCCACATGAAGGGGATGACCGGGTGCCAGACATTGTACCAGCGGCCCAGGTCAAACAGAAGCCCGATGGCCACAAAGGTGTAGCCGAACATCGCGGTGAGCAGCGCCGGCCTGATAATCGCATGGAACTGCTCGCGGTTGAAAATATAGACCAGGGCGCCGGTGGTGAAGCCGCCGGCAGCAAGCGCCACGCCGCTTGCCACGTCAATGCCAATCCACAGCCCCAGGGGATACTGGTCATTTAAGTTGGTGACCGCGGCCAGGCTGAACAGCATGCGGTACAGCCCGAAGCCGATGCCGGTCACCATGACCGCGCAGAGAAGCATTACGCCTCTGGTGAAAAACGGCGTGTCAACCGGAGCGGCGGTATCGTGAGCGCTCATGCTGCATGGATTCCCTTGCAATCAGGTGTTTTGTTCTTCCGCTTGTTGAAAAACCACATGAGCCCGCCGAGCAGTGAATAGAGCCCGAGCGGCGGCAGAAAATATTTAAAGATCGCGTGCTGGATGGGCTCGGTGTAGCCCGGCGTCGGGTGATACCCGAGTTTGGGCAGCCCGATCTGCTCGAACGGGACGCTCGCAAGGTAGAGCCAGGAGGTCCCGCCCACTTCATTCTCCCCGTAAATGTGCTGCACATAGCGCTCAGGAAAGGCGGCAAGTTTTGCCCGCGCCTCACGCAGCAGCTCTTCCCGCGGGCCGAAGGTCATGACCTCCATGGGGCAGGCCTGCACGCACGCCGGAAGCTCACCGGCGCTGATGCGCGGCTGGCAGAAGGTGCACTTGCGCACCTTCGGCGTGAACGCGTTGCGATATTCATAGGCCGGCACCTGGAACGGGCAGGCTGCCATGCAGTAGCGACAGCCGATGCACTTCCATGAGTCGTACTGCACTGCGCCGGTTGCCTCGCTGCTGAAGGCGCCCACAATGCAGGCGGACTTGCAGGCAGGCCGCAGGCAGTGCATGCACTGGAATTTGGCGAACACCGGCTTCTGTTCTGCTTCTTGAATATCATAATAGCGGTTCACCACCGTGTAGGTGGAGTAGTCCATCCGCCGCTTTTCGTCCAGTATGGACAGGGCTTTAAAATGAGCCAGGGGCTTGCGGGGCAGGTCCGTATTCACTTCGTTGCAGGCCTGCTCGCAGCTGCGGCAGCCGACGCAGAGTGTCGTGTCAACCAGCACCCCGAAGCTTTTGCTGTGGTCCTGCCCATTAGAAACATCGGCCTGCGCCCTGCTTCCCATCAGGATCAGTCCGGCGGTTCCAGAGAACTGTTTTAAAAATGTGCGCCTGGTGTGTATCATAGATGTGTTCCCGGTCCTACCGGGCGTATTGTCAAAAATTAACCACAGAGAACACAGAGAAAATTATTTAAAGCCGTCAGCTGACAGCTCACAGCTATTAGCTTTATTGAGAACACAGAGTATTTCTCAGTGGTCTCTGTGGTTTCATTTTGTTCCCTTTTTTTCACAAAACTTTTGACGCTACCCTACCGGGCTGCTGCCTGCGCTGCGACCGGAGGTTTCTCCTTGTGGCAGCCGGTGCAGGTCTGGGGTTTTTCCTTTTCCTCTCCGCCCATGGCCTTGTGACAACCCAGGCACTGGCGGTGATAGGCGCCCAGAAGAGTCGGCGTCTGCTTCTCCGGTACATTCTTGCGGGTGTGGCAGGAGCTGCAGGCCGGCGGCGGCTGCTTCACTTCAAGCGGCCCCAGGTGGTGACAGCCCGCGCACAGGGTTGTCTCTTCGCCATGGTAATAGCGGGACAGCTTGTTGTTGTTGGAAATATCACTCAGCTTCTTTACGATTTTCAGGTGTGGAAATTCCGACGGGTCATAGGTCTTTTCCAGCAGCGCGATCTGCAGCTTCTCCTGCGTTTTGTCCGGCAGCAGTCCTTCCGGCGCATTGATCAGCGGCATTTCAAGAGGCAGCCAAGTAAATCCTGCAAGCGTGAACGCAAGCTCCCCGGAGAGCTCTTCCACATCGGAGAGCGCGGTTTCAGGCAGCGGAATAAATGCGCCGGCAGCATCCGGTGCGCCGCTGTGGCAGGTCACACATAATGACTCGCTCAGCTCGGGCTTGATCTGGCTGTGGCATCCCGCGCAGTCCGGCGCCTTTTTTTTGGTCTCATGGCAGCCGACACAGCTCCAGGGAGAAGTTCTCTCGTGGTATGCCGACGCCAGGGGCACCCAGTCACCCTCGTCCCTTCCCTGCTGTGTGTGACAGGTGCTGCATTTGTCCAGCGTGTCATGGTGGCAGGACTGGCAGGAAGTGGTCTGCAGCTCATGGAGCCGGTGGTCAAACGGAACGCCCTGCATGCGCGCTCCCGCGGCAGCAACCAGAACCTGCTGCGGCTGGTTGCGCTCCTCGCGGGGAACGTATAACAGCTCTTCGGTGCTTTTCTCAATACCGGTATGGCACTCGCCGCAGTAAAACGGACCGGCCTTTTTCTTTTCCCGGTGCCGCTCCAGGTGGCAGCCGATACACTCGTTGTGAGAGAGGTGCCGGTAGGAAAGCTGGTTGTCCATATCCTTATCTTTATGGCAGTCACGGCACGAGGACTCGGTCCCCTTGACATAGACCAGTTCGCCCTCTTCCCCGCTGGGAGTGCTGTGGCAGAGCTCGCATTTTTTCTCCAGCGCCTGCTCGTGCCGGTAGTGAAGCCCATAGTCCATCACCACCTTCGGCCATGACGCCTCAATCAGGTAGTTTTCTCTGAGGTAGAAACTTTTCCAGTCAAGCTTTGTTGCATCGTGTGCTGTTTTGGCCGGGTCCTTGTGGCAGGCAATGCAGTCCCGGTGATAGGTGTCGCGCAGCGGCTCGTAATACTCGGGCAGCCGCGGCAAATATTCAATACTGTGATAACCCGCGTCCGTGCGGTGGCATTCACCGCAGGTTACCGCCCCGGAAGACTTCCCCTCAATCCTGCGCTTATTGTGGCAGCCGATGCAGGCATTGTGATAGGAGTTCATCAGCGTCTCTGGCGTCCGGGTGTTTTCCTTGATGGGAAAGCTGTAGATGAGTTCCCCGGCGGCATCCTTTGGATGGCATGCCTCGCAGCCATCATCCCCGAGGGCACGGGCGTGCCGGTCATGGTAGAATTTGACCGGGGGCCGCTTCAGATCCTGGAATTCGGCAGAAATTGAAACATAGATCGGCTGTTCTGAAGGGTATGCGCCCTCTGGCTGCATCGCAGCACGGAGGTCCTGGCCGAGAGGCGGTTTCTGCGCAGGATCATTCTTCTCCGCCGCACCTGCATCCCGCAGCCCCGCTCCGCAGAGCATGCAGCATATGAAAATAATTATCAGCAGCTTTTTATTCATGTTCAACAAATGCTGGTACCGGACTTTTTTAAATCTCACTTTACCCCTTGGCCCCGGGAACCCTATAACCCCTTGTCACTCCGCCATCTTCGGCCGCGGCAGCAGCTGTGCCTTTTCCACAATCTCCGGAACCCGTTTTTCCCACTCAATGGCCATAATATGCACGCCGGCCACGCCCTTCATCTCTTTAAACTCCTGGATCTGCTCGCAGCACATGGCAATGCCCTCTTTGGCCTGGTCCTTTTTGTCAACGCCCTGGAGACGCTTTATCGGCGCGTCGGGAACATCAAGGCCCGGCACGTTCTTCTGCATGTATTTCGCCATGCCCACGCTCTTGAAGGGGGTGACCCCGGCCAGGATATATATTTTTTCCGTGAGCCCCATGTCCACCGCCTGTTTGATCCAGGTGCGAAATCGGTCCATATTGTAAATGCACTGGGTCTGGATGAAGTCAGCGCCCGCTGCTATTTTTTTCGCCAGCCGCAGCACCCTGAAATCGTAGGGCTCGCCGAACGGGTTTTCCGCAGCACCGATGAACATCTGCGGGGGCACGGTTATCTCTTCCCCGCCCTGGAATTTTTTTTCATCCCGCATCTTCTTCACCATGCTGATGAGCTGCAGGGAATCTATATCAAACACCTTTTTGCTTTTGGGATGATCACCGAATTTCTGGTGGTCCCCTGTCAGGCAAAGCATGTTCCTGATGCCGAGAGCATAGGCGCCGAGGATATCAGCCTGCATAGCCAGCCGGTTCCGGTCCCGGCACACCATCTGGTAGTTCGGCTCAAGCCCTTCCTGGATGAGGATGAGGGATGCCGCCCAGCTCGCCATCCTGACAACGGCGGTCTGGTTGTCGGTGATATTGACGGCGTCAACCATACCCCTCAGGTACTGGGTCTTTTCCCTGACCGCGGCAGCGTCAGCGCCGCGGGGCGGCCCGAGCTCGCCGGTCACCGCGAAATGCCCGGCCCTGAGAACCTTTTCTAAATTGCTTCCTGCTTTCATAATACTCACTTCCCCGTGATCAGTAGCATGTAATAAAAAGAGCTGACAGCTAACAGCTATTAGCCATCAGCTTTTTTTACCGATTCTCGGCATCGTTTCAATCCATACTTATTTCTTAACAGACACCTTCTTTTCTTCTATTACATACCTGCTCCGGTAGTCCTCCAGCAGCAGTTTGCCCTGCACCTGGTTCTGCCACTCCCGCGCGGGAAACACTTTCAGGATATTTTCCAGCCTGCCCTGGGCCTTCAGCCGGTCATAGATCTGTATCCAGGCGCAGGGCGTATCCTTGTCCACCTCGCAGTGGCCGTCCTGGGGGCCGCCGCAGGGCCCGTTGAACAGGGATTTGGCGCACATGGTGACCGGGCAGATACCGCCGGTCACGCCCAGCACGCAGTCACCGCAGGACCGGCAGCGCTCTTCATACCAGCCGATCTCCTTGTTGACGCCGACAAAGGTGGTGTTCACCGCGGGCAGTACCGGCTTATCCGGATAGCGCTCGGCAAGAAACTGGATGCCGGCCCCGCAGGCCATGGAAAGCAGCGCGTCATAGCCCCCCACCAGCTGATCAAGCTCGGCGTTGAACTGCATGTCACACTGCCGCTCCACCGTAAAACCGCCTATTTCAAGGGCGATTTTCTGCTCCCGGCAGAAGAGCTCAATCCTGGTGTTGAGTGTGTCCACTTCTTTCTGGCCCCCGGCCAGGCAGACCGCGACGCAGCCGCCGCACCCGGTATTTAAAACCTTCCGGTACGGTTTAATTAATTCCATTATTTCCGCTATTGGTTTTACATCTGCGATAACCATTGCCGTACTCCATTCCCTTTCATGGTTGTGCTGTTTTGTTGCCGTGCGGGCTACCCTGCGCTTCCCCGCCGGCATTGTCCGCTTCCGGTGCGCCGGTTGTGTAGGGGTAGATTCCGTAAATCCCCTGGCTGCGGTAGATGCTCCGGGCCAGCCCTATCAGGCCGGGAATATCAATGCCGAAGGGGCAGTAGCAGCGCATGCACAGAACGCAGTTCTTCCAGATATTTTCCCGGGTTTTCTCCAGGAAGTCCCGGTCCACGTTGCCCCGCTTCTTGTAGATTTCCCCGAGCGTGCTGAGCCATTTGTAGGACGGCATGTAGCGGGGATCGTGGTTATTGCCCCGGTACAGAAAGCAGCTCTCGGCGCACAGGCTGCAGCTTGCGCAGGCCGCCCGGGAGAGCTTTATCTTGCCCCTGTTTTTTTCAAGCGTGGCTTTTATTCTTGCAGTAGCTACCGATTTATTGCGTCCTGAAGGCACAAGGCAGTCCTTTTATCTATTGCTTTATGAAAAATCCTGGTAATTCTCCATATGTCATTCCTGCTCAAGAGGAAGTCAGTAATTTGAATTGTATATTGATTTCCTTTTTTCGAGAATGTGTCACCGCTCTGCCCGGTCATTGCGAGCGATCCCGCTTTAACGGGAGCGCGTGGCAATCTCCTTATTTTTAAACAAGCATGCGATTGCTTCAGTCGTTTCACTCCTTCGCAATGACATTGTAGGAGGAGTCCTGGTTAAACCCTGCCCGGCCACGCCCTGCTGCCGCGACCAAAGCTGTGCTCGCTGCCGATAAGAATTCTCACAAAAAAGAAAAATACCATGTGGCCGATCTTGGTGAAGGGAATGGCAATGAGCATAAGCTCGCCCACCAGCATGTGGATGGTGATAACAGCCTTGTAATCAAACCACTGGTGGTAGGCGAAAAAGCCGGTAAGAAACGGCGCAACCGTTATGGCCAGTATCAGATAATCATACGCAGTGCTGATGATGCGCACCTGGGGCACGATCATGCGGCGCAGCAGGAAAAAAAAGCCGATCAGAACGAATACCGCGGTCAGCGTATCGCACAGCCCGTCAGGAAAGCTGAAGAGCGATATTCCCCATGACTCATAGATGAGGAGATTGTGTCCCAAAAGAAAAAGGGGAATGACAAAGATGAGCGAATGGAAAAGCGTGGAAACGATGGCCATGATGGGATGGGTGCCGAGCAGAGAATTCCTGACGGCAACAATCAGATCCATCTTGCGTTCCTCAGGGGTGTGCACTTTCAGCTTTACCGGGGCAGCGGAAAAAAGTGCACGCTCTTTTTTCCCGGTGAGTACATACAGCTGGGCACAACGGTATATTATCCCGGCGAGAAAAATGACCGTAGCGGCCCACATCAGCGGGCCGCGGGCTAATTCATACATAGCATGTTATTCCTGACAGCAAAGAGTTCGGGAAGCGCCCGTATCTTAAATACAGCAGTATTTCAGGCCGGCAGTTGCATGCATAAATCATTTTGCTGAAGTCCATAACTATTGTTGCGGTGCAGCACCCTGCTATGGGGCAGATCGCAAAAAAGAGCGCCGTGACTGGATATAACACCTGGACAATCTGGCCCTCTTTGCATGGACTGACCGGCTCCATCCGTTGCCGCCGTGCTGCTCACTGCTATATCTCAAGCCACGAATGAGAATAGAGGATTTTGCCCATGAGCACGTTGACCGTCTTCACATACTGCTGCTCCTTTTTCGAAAGAGCGGCCATGTCAACAGGCTGCCCGTCCATCACCTTGCACACCAGTTGATAGAGCTCGGGCATCTCACCCTTGGCAAGCGCCATGATCTCTTTATCGTAGGCATCAACTATTGACGAATACAGCCCCTGTTTGTGCAGCATCAGCATGTACGGACGGTTTAAAAAAGGCCGCAGCTCCGCGGGGGCGCCGTTTGATACATTGGAAAGCCCGACCGTTGATTTGCAGCCCGGGCCGATATCCTGCAGCATCCCGAGGAACTCGGTGCAGGCAAGCACCTGATTGATCTCGCCGCTTACGGGCGTTACAATCGGGTCAATAAAAATATCCTCATTGGGGATGCCCTTTTCATTTGCCTTGTAGATAATATCCACCGCCAGCGCTGCCCGCTCGTTGGCATCGCGCGGCATGCCGTCCGCACCCCAGAGCAGCCCGACCATCAGCGCATTATATTTTTTCACCACCGCAAGCCCCGGCTCCAGCCGGTCCGGCTGGCAGGAAACAGAATTGACCAGCGGTCTGCCGCCCTTCTGGTGGGCCTTCAGCCCGGCCTCCATGGCCTCCAGGTTGGTCGTGTCAAGGGACAGGGGCAGATCAACTACCTCGTGGATGGTTTTCACCAGCCACTCCATCATCTCGGCCCCGCCCTTGCGCGCCGGACCGATATTAACATCGAGAAAAGTGGCGCCCGCTTCAGCCTGCGCTATGGCCATATCCTGGATCGGCTTGGCGTTCTTTTCCTTCATGGCCGGCCCGATGGTCTTGGACATTATGTTAATGCTCTCAGCAATGGTTGCAATCATATTCACGCCCTCCTTATTAATTCCAAATTTCAAAATCCAAATGCCAAATGAAATCCAAAATCTAAGTAAACATACTTTGTCATTTGAGCTTTGGCATTTGACATTGTTCCATTGTGCTATTCTGCTTTCCAGTTCTTCAAAAACGGCGTCAGGTGCGCTGCTTCCCGGGGACCGATGCGAATCGTCCAGTCCGGCAGCTCCTCGTCAAGCTCTCCGCTGATGCTCGCGGACGCGCCCGGTATCACCAGGGTGCGGTGTTTCACCTTGTCCGCAATGCCGCACTTCTTGACAAACGGCGCAATAGCATCAGCCACAAATTTACCGGCCGCCCAGGCCGTGAGCACTGAGAGCCCCTCGGTGTCTTTGATGAGCATCCAGGTAGGCACCCGGCTCGACTCAACTTCCCCTGACACGATAAAGTAGGTAAGGGAGAAGTTGCTGGTTATAATAACCGGCGAGTTCTCATCCGGGTTGTTTATCTCATAAATGCCCTCGCTCGTTGCCATGGGCCGCTGCGGGTCAGTGTAGATATTCATGCGCTGTACGGTCAGCGGGAAAAGGTTCTGCCCGGTAATGTCAGACATCACCAGGATGCCGCCGTACTTGGGGACAAAGGTTGAGGCAATAAGCGTTTCTTTCAGCGGGTCATCGGTCATCTCGCAGGGGAACACGATGGTGGGATACCCCAGCGGACGGAATTTACTGGTGAGCGCGGCCCTGCGCACTGCCACGTGGTCCTGAAACAGCTGTTTGAGCTCGCGGGCGCCGGTATCAATGACCAAGTCCTTGAGCCCCATGGCGGTAAGCTTACTGGTCATCTCCGCGACCTCATCCAGATTTTTCCCCTTTACCGCGAGCGGGCAGGAGTTCTCCTTTGCCAGCTTGCCCAGGGCATCCGTGTTGCCGTTGCAGGCAGCGTACAGGAGCGGCCGCAGTTCTTTGCACGCGGCAACTGCCGCGGCAAGAATCTCCGGCTTCTCGCTCATGAGGATCAGGTTCAGAGCGCCCGCTTTCTTTGCCTTTTCCACCAGCGCGGAAAACTTCTTCCCGTCACCCGCTGTCTCCTTGAGCGCTACGCAGTCTGCTTTCAGCATGAGGCCCACCCGTTCATACTGCAGATCCTTAAAGCGCTTGAGCTTGTCGTCAAGCTGCGCCTCATCCATGGCATCGGTGAGCAGCATTGCAATGCCCGGCTTGTTGACGAACGTCTTTTCATGGCGGAAAATAACGTTCTCGCCGCCCACCTTGAGCGACGCCTCGCCGGCGCCGATGGTGACCGGACGGATCGGCGGAGCCGATGCCTCCTCGAGTTTTGCCCGCGACTCCTCGGACACATACGGGCAGGAAGCAAGCTCTGCCTGGCCTGCTGCAAGCTTCATGGCAAAGGCCAGGCACGTGGGAACTCCACACTCCTGGCAGTTGGTCTTTGGCAGCAGTTTAAAGATGTCCATTCCCGATAGGGCCATTGGTATCTCCTTTGTTCTATAAAATAATTATAGCTGTTAGTATGCTCTGTGATTCTTCAATAAAAAGCTGTTCAGCTTTCAGCCTTCAGCTGTCAGCAAACAAAAAAAAGCTGACTGCTGACCGCTTCCGCAGCTTCTACACCAGCGGCTCCATGCTGAGTGCCGGGTGCCCTTTCTCCTTCAGGAAGGGCAGGATTTCCTCCTGGGTAATGCCCACGGTTTCATCAGCGATTTTGTCCGCCATATTCTCAATGCCCAGGAACTTGCCCTGCTCATTGATTTTTTCCCGCAGATTTTCCTTGAGCTGTTTGGGCATCCACACCAGGCGCTTGATGCCGCCCTCGGCGCGGATGAATTTCTTGGAACCGATAAAGTGCTTGCTGTGTCCCACGAAACCGGGGGTCACGGCGCCGCCGCCCACCGATCCGGCAAGGGTCGTGAATTTCATGCCGCAGGGTGTTTCACCCCGGTAGTCACGGTCCACGGTCATGATGCCGTTGCATTTATCAAGCACCGCGGCGATGCACTCAAAGCAGCCGCATGAGGTCATCGGGTTGGTCAGAATACTGTAGGCGCTCACCACCTCCACTTTACCGCGGGATGCCTGTTTCACAAAGCCGCTCACCCCTTCCCACTGGCCAAGCCGGTCTTCAACGACTGCGCCCTTTTCTATGGGCTGGTTGGGACCGGTGGGGTTGATCTCAAAGGCGGCCTTGCAGTCAAGCCAGTTGTAGGCGCCGCACAGCCCGGTGCGCTCGGGCGTTACCACGCACACGTGCGACGGGGCGAAGGACTGGCACAGGGTGCAGGAATAGAACGTGTTCTCGCTCTCATCGGCAAGGCCGGCGATGCGTTCATCACGCTGCTTAAAGGTTTCACGGGCTTCTTTCAGCACTTCCGTGACCTTGTCCTGCTCGGTGTGTATGGTCACCTGCACCTTGTCCACGATTTTACCGAAGTCCTTGTGGTACATGGCATGCAGGATGGTTCCGATGTGCTTCAGCGAAAAGCCCTTTTCCACGGCCTGTTTGGCTATGCGCACCCAGGCAATATCGCGCTGCCCGATGTGCATGAGCCCCTGGGCGTAGTTGACCAGATGATGTATCTGCCGCTCCAGAATGGGGAGAAAATCCTCCTGCATCTGGCGGCCGGCAACGCCGACATAAATAGCAAGGGGAAGTTTTGAGCCGGCCGGAACATCGGTAATATCCGGGCCGACGATTTCAATCTTTCCGTCTTCCACTTCATCCATGCGCTTCAGCGTCGAAAATTCAACCATCTGGGTCCTGCCGCCGCCGCACTCAAGATAAATGTCTTCACCGCGCACGCGCTCTCCTTCAAAAGCCGGGCCGTAGGAAAGCGGTATCGGAACCTCGGTCACGGTGACCTTCAGGCCGCGCACTTCAATCGCCTTGGCAACCATCTGGTCATGGGGAATATTTGACACCACGTGCTCATAGGTGCAGATGCCGGTGGGCAGCACTTCGGGAATGGGGGTATCGGCAATGACCGGGAACCCGTAGTTAATCGCCCCGGCGGCATTGGCATACCATTCATCAGAGACAAACCCGAGCGCCAGCACAAAGGCAAAGATGCGGTCTTTATTGTAGATCAGATTCTTCCTGAAATCTCCCGGCGCGACGCCGCCGAAGGCCATGGCCGCGCGCGAAGCAAATCCCAGAGCAAACACGCAGGCTGAAACGTCAGGGCCGAATGACACCAGGCGCGTGTTCCAGCCGATCTGCACGTCAGCCTCAACCAACTGCTGGGAAACCCTGACCCCGTTGTTTTCCGCGCCCATGAAGACATATAAATTTTTCAGCTGCAGCTCGTGGGCGATTTTGGCCGCCGTTTCTTTATCAGGGGCCGCGCCGAGCACCGCGGCAAATCCCGGGGCCGAGCCGTCCACGAACTCCACGCCGCGCTTTCTCATGATGACGTCGTTGGCCGCTCCCAGCCAGATGTTGTCATCGGTTACCTCCTCACCCCGCAGATAAAAATCAGGCTGCTCGAGGTAGCGGATCGCCTCCTCGATCTCCTCGTAAAAAAGCGTCGCCATGCCTGCGTCCAGCGCCGGCGCCAGATAGGGAAGGAAGACCTTCTCCTGAACCGGCTGCGGCAGCAGCTTTCGCGCCCGCTGGAACACCTGCTGGCAGTCGCCGAGGTTCTTGACCGGGATGCCGAGCATGGCGTAAATTATCGGCAGATAATAGGCAGTATCAGGAAATCCGATCTCCTTCTCAGGCCCGTGCTTCTGTAAGACCTCTGCATACTTTTTTTCCACCCGGGCTGCTATCTTGTGCGCTCCTCGAATAGCTGCAGATGCTATGATCTTTGACACTGTTGGTACCTCCTGTCTGCTATGAGTACTGAGTGCTGAGTAACGAGTAACAAGTTTTAGTGTTCAGCACATAGTTAACGAATTTATACCGCATCGAGTTCACGGCGCATTTCCATATCAAAGAGCACCCGCTCGCGGGCCTTGTCAATGCCGAGAGCTTTGCGCTTCTTATCAATGTGGGCAATCATTTTACGGGCCGTTTCAATAGGATCATCGCAGAAGTCCCACATGCCCCCCCACTTGTCCTCCAGTTCCCGGAACAAATAATCAGTAAGAATTTTGCTGCCGGTCGTAGGAAAGGTGACACCAAATATGGTATAGACGCCGGAAGCCACAAAATAATGCCCGATCGAAACCGCCTTCTCACTCATCCACTCGGGAGCTGCGCCCGCCGCCGGCAGGTCGGAGATGTCATCGCCCAGACCGCCTTCCTTCACCACTGCTGAGGCTGCAATTAATATCCGGCTGTTGTCAACGCAGGAGCCCATGTGCAGCACCGGAGGAATACCGACCGCCTCGCAGACTTCAGCTAATCCTGCACCGCAGTACTTTTTTGCCGCCTCAGGGGTGAGCAGTCCTGCCTTGCCGCAGGCCATGGCGCTGCAGCCGGTGGTAAGCACAATAACATCGTTTTTGATGAGTTCCTTGATGAGTATCAGATGGGATTTATCATGCACGGTACGGGCATTGTTACATCCAACCACGCCGGCTATGCCGCGGATACGGCCGTTGATGATATTGTCATTGAGCGGCCGGTACGAAGCCCGGAACGTACCGCCAAGCAGGTAGTTTATCGTTTCGTGGGAAAATCCGACCACCATTTCGGTTGTTTCGCCGGGGATGTTGAGTGTCTGGCCTTTCCGCCGCGGGAAGTTGTTAATCGCCTCCTTGACAATTGCCTTTGCCGTGTTAATGGGATCATGTTCGTCAAACTCAATATGCAGTGCCCCTTCTATCTTGGCCTTCGGTGATGTGGTAATTACTTCGGTGTGGAAGCACTGCGCTACGTTATGGATTGACTGCATCTCGCACTGCACATCCACCACCATGGCATCCACCGCGCCGGTTATGATGGCAAGCTCCTGCTGCAGAAAATTACCCGCAACGGGAATGCCATGACGCAACAGAACCTCGCTGGCAGTACAGCACATGCCGGCAAGGTTGATTCCCTTGGCTCCCTTTGATTTCGCCAGGGCGACCATTTCCGGGTCCTGACAGGCAACCACCACCATTTCAGACAGCAGCGGCTCGTGACCGTGGACGATTATGTTCACTTCGTCTTTTTTCAGCACGCCCAGATTAATGGTCCCGGTTATGGGCACCGGGGTGCCGAACATGATGTCCTGCAGTTCAGTGGCAAGCATTGAGCCGCCCCATCCGTCTGCAAGCGCTGCCCGGCCCGCCTGGTCAATAATATTCATATAATCCTGATCAACGCCCATGTGGGTCCGGTGCATGAGTTCCACCACTTCCCGGTCTATGCCCCGCGGCATGAGGTGATTCTTGCGCCAGAGCTCCTGCCGTTTCAGCGGGGCACGCTTGGCCATGACAATCTCGCCCTCCTGTCTGCCATACTCGGCAACCGCCAGCTCGCCAATCTTGACGGCGATTGACTTGAGGTCCATTTTCTCCACGTCAATCCCGAAGTCCATGGCCAGCTGCAGCAGCTTCTGCACATCCTTAATGCCATATCCCGGTATTTTTCCCTGCGCAGCAAGCAGAAAGACCTCTGCCACCCCGCGCCCGTGATCCGAGTGAGCCGCGGCACCGGCTGCTACCATACGGGCAAAGTTACGTGCGGCAATGGTTTCTGCCGTGGCCCCGCACAGACCCACCTTTGCCGGCTCGCCCTCCTTTTTGGAGGGTGGCACGCGGCACGGCCCCATCGAGCAGTTTTTGCAGCAGCTGCCCTCAGCACCGATGGGACAGGGCTTCATGGCTTCCGCCCGGGAGAATACCGTTGATATGTTCTGCTTGCGTGCCTCATCTATGATTGCCTGAGACGCATCACAGACCGTCAAAACAGGTTCCGGTTTTGCCGCCGGAGCTGTTGTTTTCTGAGAAATCTTTTCTTCCTTTTTCGTGACTTTTTTTTCTGCCATTGTTTTACCTCCGGATTACCATCTCCCCCTTCGGTTTATGTGATGAAAGTTATTTGCAGCGATAGTTTATTCACGTGTATAGTTATGCTGGTTTTTTTCTTTTTTCACTGCCGTACCCCTCAGAATACCAATAACGCAAATCTGTCTTTACCTGCTTTAGCAGATTGTCCCGTCCGGCAGTCTTGCCGCGCCAGTCATGTTTTTCATGAGCCGTGCCTGCATCATAACTGTTCTGTATCAGCTTTACCGGGTGCCCGGCAAAATCAGTTTTCTCTTCAAGCTTATATGCATAGTCCCCGACCGTGTCCTGGAGCGGCTCCCAGGTCCGGCTCGGCTTGAACTCCTCTTTTGCTTCCGGCCCTATGCCCGCGACGGCCTGCGTTTCAGGCTGCGCTGCGGCGCCCTGCGCTGCCGAGGCCGCGCCTCTGGTCATGAGCACCAGGCCTTCGCCGATCTCTTCTTTATCCAGGGCTTTAATCAGGGCAACAGCATAGCCCGGCGCAAGGTTCATGGGCAAATCCATGATCTGGACGACCTTGCACAGCGCGCCCTCTTTCAAGGATTCGGCAATATTTGAAGCGGCGATGCCAGCCGGTGCTGCCGCAGCCCGGGCCTCGGGGGCCGCGCGCTTCGTTGCTTTGGGCTGCTCGAACCCGCCCAGCTCCGCCACGTAGTCACGCACCTGCTGGATCGCGTCCGGATGGCGCATAACCATAATGTCAGCGCCGGCCATCAGCACGGTCACCGCGGTGACCGCTTCCATGGTGACGCCGCGCTGCCGGGCATCGCCCATTTTCGGGTCAGAGGGCATCTTTGCTTCCTTGGTCTTCCACACTTCATCGGCAAAATTGCAGATGAACGGGCACTGCAGCTTGTCATCATTCTGGGTAATCGCTGCCTGCCGGATGCGCTCCATAACCGAGAAGGTGTACTCCAGTCCGTAGCCGAGCCCTCCGGTGGTCGGGTCGATTATGATTTTATCCAGGCCCACGCCCACGTTGTTGAGCAGGATATTGAGCTGCTTGGCCAGGTTGATGTCAATCGGGGTGTTGGCCACAATGGTGAGATTATACGCCAGGGCCTGGGCGCCCAGCTGCTTGTGATTTGCTTCAACGACCGGGCCGATAATTATATTCATGCCCGCACAGGCCTCGGCAACCTTTTTCAGCACCTCCGCGTCCTTGTCCGCGTTGGCGCAGCCCCACACGATCACAGGAATCGACACCGCGGACGCCACGGCCTTGGCAGTCTGCGCCGCCTCGTCCGCCGGCCGGTTCAGGCCGTTGGGGTCAGTGCTTTTGAGCCACAGCTGGATCATGTCCGCGCCGTACTCATCCTGGGCCTTGCGCGCCCAGGCGACCGGATCGCCCAGCACATCGCGGTAGGGATCAAGACAGGCCTCGGCCCAGTCATCCGGCGCGTAATCAAGCACCTGGATGGCAATCTTCGGCGCATGGGGCATGGTACCCTCAAAGGTATAGAACGGGTATGCTGTCTCCCCGCCGACCACTAACGGCGCATCCCCTTTCCCGAGATTAATTTCCCTGATGTTTCCCGAGTACTGCTGCTTTGGAAACTCTACTGGCATGATCAACCTCCCTTAACTTAATAATAATTAATGGGCTTACAGCGGTCAGCGGTCAGCGTTCAGCAAGGAACCGCCCTTCAGCTGATTGCTGAGAGCTGAATGCTGATAGCTTTTCTATGCAACTCCCGCGGCAATTTTGGCCGCTTTCAAGGTATTAGACATCAGCATGGTGATGGTCATGGGCCCGACGCCGCCCGGCACCGGTGTTATTGATCCGGCAATCTCTTTGGCAGCATCAAAGTCAACATCGCCGCGCAGGATGGCGATCTTTTTACCGGTCTTCTCGCTTATCTTCTCCCCGACCCGGTAGACGCCCACATCGATCACGCACGCGCCGGGCTTTATCCATTCAGGCTTCACCAGCCCCGGCACGCCTGCTGCCACCACCAGGATATCCGCCCGCTTGCAATGACCGGCAAGGTCTTTAGTTCCCGTGTGGGCAACCGTAACCGTGGCATTGGCGCCGGGGGCTTTCTGCAGCAGGATGTTGGCGATGGGCTTGCCGACAATATTTGAGCGGCCGACCACCACCACCTCGGCGCCGTCAACCTTCACCCCTGAGCGGACAATAAGCTGCTGGATGCCGGCCGGGGTGCAGGGCAGAAACTTCGCCTCCTTGCCGCCGATCATGAGCCGGCCCACGTTCACCGGGTGGAAACCGTCGACATCCTTGTCCGGATCGATGGCATTCAAAATCTTTTTTTCATCAATGTGTTTGGGCAGCGGCAGCTGCACCAGGATGCCGTGAATTTTCGTGTCCCGGTTGTAGGCGGCTATCAGCTGCAGCAGCTTTTCCTCCGTGATATCTTCCGGCTGGCTGTCCTGGAGTGAATAGAAGTTGAGTTCATGAGCGGTATTCTTTTTTGCCGTCACATAGCTCACTGAGGCCGGATTCTGGCCGACCAGGATCGTTACCAGCCCCGGCACCACCTGGTGCTCGTCTTTCAGCCGTGCAACCGCGGCCTTGATCTCCTCGCGTATCTGCGCTGCAATCTCTGTCCCGCTGATGATCTTTGCTGTCATACCGCCCTCCTCTGTAGCCACAGAGCATGCCGGCGCATGGCTCCGTGATCCGTTTACCTTAAAAAAGTTTTTGTGCGATGCGCTGTATGGATTGTACTGCGGCAGAACTGTCGGGCAATGCTGTTAACGGCTTCTCTTCCCGTTCATACTGCGGCAGCATTTCATCCACCGGGACAATGCCCGCCATCGGGATGCCGGTGCGCGCCACTTCTGCGGCAAAATGCTGCGCCAGTGTCGCCGGGGCGCCGTTTATAATGAGCTGCCGTGTTCCTACCCGCAGATGCAATTCATCAGCCAGCTCTCCAATGCGCTTTGCCGCGCGCACGCCATTGGCTGAATAGTCTGAAACAACCAGCAGCAGATCAACATCCTGCGTCGTGCGCCTGCTCAGGTGCTCAAGTCCCGCTTCGTTATCTATTATGACATACGGATAATTTTTCGCCAGGACTTCCAGATACTTTCTCAGTGAATTATTGATGTAACAGTAACAGCCCGCCCCTTCGGGCCTGCCCATAACCAGCAGGTCTACATTTTTCCCCTCAACGACCGTTTCATGCAGCTTCACATCAAGATATGCTTCCTTGGGGATTCCGGCGGGAATATCACCCTTGCTTTGAAAAAAATCTTCCCGCGCGCCGCCGATCGTTTTTTCCGCTGTCATGCCGAGCGCCCCGGCCAGGTTGGCGTCAGGGTCTGCGTCCACCGCAAGCACCGGGGTCCTGCCGCTCGCCTGCAGATAGCGGATAAGCAGCCCGGAAACCGTGGTCTTCCCGGTTCCGCCTTTTCCGGCAACCGCAACTATCTTCGTCAACGTCATGCTCCGTGGTGTGAGGTTACGTGCATTTTACCGTAGCCGCCGTGCGCGCCAGGGTTTCCGGAAACAGGCCAGCATCCGTGTGCGGCAGAAACATGCCCGCCATATAATTATCCATAAATGAGTGATCTTCGCTCAGCTCGATGTTGGTCATTTTTCGCGCTACGCGCTCCGCATCATCCAGCAGCTCGCTCGAAAGGGATATCAGCTTTGCCCCCAGCAGCGAGCCGTTGCCGATAAAGGTGTAGCGGTCAAGGGCAATCTCCGGCAGCAGCCCTATGGTGATGGCGTTTTCCAGGTTGATAAAATCCCCGAAGGCGCCGGCAATGATCACCCGCTCCAGGTCGGAAAATGAAAGCCCTGCTTTGACGAGCAGCGACTGGTAGCCGGCAAACATGGCGGCCTTGGCCCGTATAATATTATCAATGTCTGCCTCGGTAATCACGATATCGCGTTCCTGCCCAGTGTCTTCCCGGTACGCGAGCACGTATTCCATGCCGTCCGGCCCCCGGCGCAGCCGTTTTGTTCTACAAGAAGTGTTAAATTTTCCGTTCTGATCAATAACGCCGTAGAGAAGAAATTCGGCCAGAATATTTATCGCTCCTGAACCGCAGATGCCGACCGGTTTTGCCGCGCCGACCGTGAGGATCATCGGCTCGCAGGTCTGGGGATTGATCTTGAACCCTTCAATGGCGCCGGTCATGGCGCGCATGCCGCAGCAAAGCCCGCCGCCCTCAAACGCGGGGCCGGCGGAGCAGGAAGCGGTCATAAGCCAGTCCTGGTTGCCCACCACGATTTCCCCGTTGGTGCCGATATCAATATAGAGTGTGAGCTCTTTTCTCTGGTACATGCCCGAGCCGAGAACCCCTGACACGATATCACCGCCCACATAGCTGGCAACAGAGGGGAAGGTGTAGACATACACGTGCTCATCCACGTCAAGCCCGAGCCGCACGGCCCGCAGCGGCGGAATAAACGCGGCCACCGGCGTATAGGGGGCTTCGCGGATGTATTTGGGATCGAGCCCTGCCAGCAGGTGGGTCATGATGGTGTTGCCGGCAGCAGTCATATGGGACACATGGCGTTTTTCCACTCCTGCCTTCTCAATGAGCTCGCTTACAATCTTATTCAGCCCGCCGGCAACCGCCTCCTGCAGCTGCGCAAGTCCTCCCGGCCGCTGGGAATGGATGATGCGGGTTATGACATCATCACCGAAGCGGATCTGCGGGTTATATTCCGAGGCCTGGGCGAGGCTTTCCCGTCGGTTGATGTCAATCAGCTGCCCCCACAGCGATGTGGTTCCGATGTCAAGCACAATGGAGTAGTGCCGGTCGCTGGTGTTGCCCGCTTCAACCGCTATCATCTTGGGCCGCCGGGAGCCGCGCAGCTGGTGCTCCCCCAACTGTGACTCCATCCTGGTCTGCACTATGGTTACCGTAGCTTCCCAGCCGGCGCTGCGCACCAGGCACGGCAGTTTTTTCAGGAGCGCAAAATCAATGGAGATACTCTCCAGGTTGTGCTGTTTTTTCAAAGCCCGCAGCAGCCGCGACAGGTCACTGACATTATCGGCAATGGTGGGCGGGTCAAGGGTAACGGTGTATTTTTGCAGGGCCGGGTTGTACCATGCGCCGCTTACCAGGTGCTCCAGTTCCTGGGACAGTGCCTGCCGATGGGACGGCTTGCAGGGCGCGGCAGTGCTGCCCACCGCTTCGGGAGGATGCAGCTCGGGCGGCACCAGGATGGTGGCATCGCTCAACACGTATGACTGGCAGGCAAGGCGGAAGCCCTTGGCAAACTCCTCGGGCGGAACCTGGCTGCAGTCCCTGCAGTCCACGTCCCCGGACTGGATCAGCACCCGGCACTTGCCGCAGGCGCCGACGCCGCCGCAGGAGGCCGTGATGTAAATACCCGCCTCAACAGCCATAGCAAGCAGGTTGCTGCCCTTCTGTTCCTGGAGCGTCTTATTCGCGGGAAGAAATGTGACGGTGATTTTTTCCATTGGCACAGCATACAAAAATCAGGAGTCAGAATCCAGAATAAAAGCAGTCTGCATTCCGACTCCTGCAGGCATCTTATTTACTACGCGCAATTGACTGGTTAAAACAGACCGCTCACTTTTCCGGTCTTCACATCCACGTCGATGCGCCGGAATGCCGGATTTGAGCTGGTGCCCGGCATAAGGCTGATGGCGCCGGCGCACGGGCACAGGAACTGGGCTCCTGAATAAATGAGCACATCCCGGATGGGAAGCGTCCAGCCCTTGGGCACACCCTTCAGCGTGGGGTCATGGGTGAGGCTGAGATGGGTTTTCACCATCATGGTGGCAAAGTCATCATACTGCGGGTTTTTTTCAAATGCCTTTGCCTTGGCTTCCGCGTCTGCCGACCATGACACGCCGTCAGCGCCGTAGACCTCCCGGGCAATCAGCGCCACGCGGTCGCGCAGCTTCATTTCCCTCGGATACAGAAATTTAAAGTCATTCTTGTCATTGCAGGCATCAATGACCGCATCGGCCAAATCCACCGCTCCTTCGCCGCCCTTCGCCCAGTGCGTGGACTTGGCGCAACGGGCTCCGGCAGCTTCTGCCGCCTTCTTGACCATCTCAATCTCCTCTTTGGTGTCGGTATGGAAGGTGTTGATGCAGACCACCGGGTTGATGCCTGACTTGCGGATGGTGTTGATGTGGTGAATCATGTTTGCCAGTCCCTTTTCCAGCAGGGCCAGATTCTCTTTCGTGTATTCTTCGGGAAGCGCTATGCCGGCGACTACCTTGGGCCCGCCGCCGTGCATCTTGAGGGCCCGAATAGTTGTGGTCAGCACCGAAACGTGCGGTTTTAACCCGCTGAAGCGGCACTTCACGTTCCAGAACTTTTCAAAACCGATGTCCGCGGCAAAACCGCTTTCGGTCACGTGGTAATCAAACATCTTCAGGCCGATGCGGTCGGCGATGATTGATGACTGGCCCACCGCAATATTGGCAAAGGGTCCGGCGTGCACCATGCAGGGCTGGTATTCCGCGGTGCTCATCAGCGTCGGGTTGATGGTATCGCGCATGAAGGCGCACATTGCGCCGCCCACCTCAAGATCCCCGGTGGTTACCGGTTTTCCGCCTTTGTCATAGGCGACCGTTATCTTATCCAGGCGCTGCCGCAAATCTGCAAGGTCCCTTACTATGGAAAGCATGGCCATGCACTCAGAGCCCACGGCAATGCCGAATTTTGACTGCATGGTGTAGCCGTCCTGACGGCCGCCCAGGCCAATCACGATGTTTCTCAGACTCTGGGCGCAGAAGTCTATAATCCAGCCCATCTCCACCCGGGTGGGATCAACGTCAAGCCGGCGCATTTTGGTGAGCCGGTGCAGCTGCTCGTCATTGTAGTTGCGCTCATGCTGCATACGGGCGGTAAGCGCCACCATGGCCAGGTTGTGGGCATTCATGATGTTGTTGATATCGCCGGTGAGGCCCAGGGAAAACTCGGTCATGGGAATGAGCAGCGCGTTGCCGCCGCCGGCTGCAGTACCCTTAACATTCATGGTCGGCCCGCCGGATGGCTGGCGAAGGCAGCCGCCAACGTTTTTCTTCCGCTGCCCGAGCCCCTCAATTAATCCTACCGAAGTAGTGCTTTTACCTTCGCCAAGCGGGGTTGGCGTGATCGCGGTCACCTCGATATATTTACCATCCGGCTTGTCTTTCAGGCGTTCGATGATTTTCAAAAAATCAAGTTTTGCCAGCTTCCCCATGGGGATGACTTCATCTTTCTGCAAGCCAAGCCGTTCACGCCATGCATCCGGAGTGGGCATTTTTTCTTCTGCAGCTTCTGAAATCTGCCAGTCGGCCATTTTCGTTGCATCGTAGGGCATAGTGTCCTCCTTCAACATTTAAATATAAAAGATAAACTCTAACCAAAGATATTTGAAATTTGTCGTTCGGCTTCTGGTTCATTTGTTCGGGCTAAGTGCTCACAGGAAATGCTGCTTGCTTTTGCCATAGCCTTCGCTCGCACTGCCCGTAACTGCTCTCACCAAAAGCCTAACGATACAAAGGTGAGAGCAAAATTCTCAGATATATATATAGTAAGAATCTACGCACCGTCCGGGACTGCGCCCGGAAGATGAAGCCCCTGCGGGGCAGTTAATAATAAAGCAATCACAGTATGTTATAAACATCGACAATTTTTTGTCGATGTGAGCGCCGTAAGCGCCTAAAAAGCTTTTATCTGTCCGTATATACCGCGAACAGACTTTTTTCTTTGATGCTCTTCTGCTGCCGGGGTAAATAGTTTCCAGGCACAGCACTGCGCCATTGTTGCGCCGCGCTTACCGGCTCGCGCGCATAGCAATAATATATGTGCAGCGCGCCGGAAAAAACCGGCACACAGTCATTACCAGGCTGCGGTATACAGCTGATATATAATATTTTTTCTACGAAAGAGGTGAGTGCGTACGTGAGACGTGCTAAATTACCAAAAACACACTTGCTGTTTCCGTCCCCAATGACGAATAACTTGATGTATCACAGGGTATTTTTCTTGTCAAGGCGATTTATTTTTTTATAGAATTTACCCACTGCACGTGTCAGTGAGGCTTTTCTCCCGCGTCTTTAAAATCAAGACCCAGCCTGAACTTCAAATAGTAATAGCTCAAGATATCTTTTCTGCCGACAATCCCCACCAGCCTGCTCTCACCATTCACCACCGGGATGCAGCGCAGCCGCATTGACTGAAAGAGCCGGATCAGCTTTTCAATGTTTGAGTTCTCCTGCACGGTGACCACCTCCATGGTCAGGATGTCGCCCACCCTGAGATTGAGATTGGTCTCAACGACCAGGTCTGTCTCTGACAGTATCCCGATGACACGGTTATCTTCATCAATAACCGGCAACGCGCCGAAATTATGCCTGATAAACAGATCCAGCGCTTCAAGGCAGGTTCTGTTCCGGTTCAGGGTCACCACATTCTTGTTCATGATCTGGCCGACCTTCACGTTCATGGTCTTCTGATAGCTCTTGAGGTCAAAGACCATTTCCACTTCCTCTATATAATGAGGACTCAGGTACTCAAAGCCGCACTTTTTATACACATGCTTGGCATTCTGATCCTTCATCTCTCCGTAGAGCCAGATTCTCTCAAGGCATAATTCATTGGCAAGCTGAATGATGCAGCGCGTGAGCTGCGTTCCAATGCCCAGATTCTGGAAGTGCGGGGACACCACCAGCAGCATTTCGCTTACCTTTTCGCTGATGGGGAACAGCGCCGCATGGCCCACCACGCCCTTTTTAATAGACAGGGCTACCAGGTTGATGCCCCGGTCGTCCATGTCCAGGACCCAGTTGCGGCAGCGGTCATCCCTGATCGGCGGCAGGCCGTCAAAAGAATTGCGCGGAACTGACTGGAGATACATATCCATCAACTGTGCGAGGGTCTTGTCATCTATTGGCTGTATAATGATGGGCTCGTTGCGTCTGGTGAGAAAGGTGTAAGGAAAATTGTAGATCGTGGTTTCTTTAAGACTGAGAGTTTTAACCAGCGGGTTCATGAAACCTGCCTGCTATTAATATAATAATTAAAGCAATGTCCTTTATATCCTGCTCTGCTGCTCTCACTATTTGATTTGTATATACCACATAAAAACTTAGAGAGTAAAAAATTTTATCACAAGAAACACGGCTCTGGTTGCCATACGCACTCAGTGTGAGAAATTAATATGGTAAGTTAATTATTGACAAGAATAATTTTAATTTGATATATAGTATATGGGGTCAGTTAGGGTTTTTTTATTCGGGTGGCGGGGTACGCTCCTCATATTTATCAATCTACAGCAGCTTGGGGGCAGCATATCGGCATGAATGCGGCGGAATGACTACAAAATTCAGTCCTTCGTTCTGCGCAATCACTGTTTTGCTCTTTCTTCTTTATCATTAATGCGCTTCCAGATTTGCCGGAAAAGCTTTATTCACAGCACCCTGCACATTGGTACCAGCAGGCGTATCTGCCGCATCAAATGCAGTGGAACCAGCTTGTTCTAACTGCTTAATTTAAAATACCTTATTAGGCGCAGAGCTTAATCTGATAATTTTGCTCTCACATTTGTATCGTTAGGCTTTTGGTGAGAGCAGTTACGGGCGGTGCGAGCGAAGGCTCTGGCAAAGACAAACAGCATTTGCTGCGAGCATTTAGCCCGAACAAATGAACCAG
>Ga0172375_10001765_pt1 | contig 34563 bp, 26 predicted proteins | sample LakKiv1m_FD_114537 | JGI IMG/M metagenome (GOLD analysis project Ga0172375, IMG submission 114537) | Freshwater microbial communities from Kabuno Bay, South-Kivu, Congo - kab_092012_11.1m | ecosystem: Environmental > Aquatic > Freshwater > Lake | place: Democratic Republic of the Congo... | reverse complement strand
ATGTATCGCCTTTTGAGTTTGAAGCAATGTACTATGATAAGATTAACCCGTTAGGTCAGGTGGCCTAACTTAAATAAAAAAGTCTCCGACAAACCCGGTACGGTTCATATTCGGAGGTGATCGATTATAGGTATAATTTTTTTTATATTTCATATAATTCTTATTATTTTATTAATATCTTTCTTCAAACTAAACTTCAAACATCAAAAGAATGTGAGTTTAGTCATGCCGATTATTATCTATATTTTTACCATTACCGCCTTTGCACTAGGTTTGGCTGAATTTGTTCCGATAGGGATTACTGATGTCATGGCTAGTGGCTTAGGTGTAAGTGTAGAACAAACAGGATCTATTGTTGCAGCCTATGCTTTAGGGGCAACATTTGCAGCGCCTGTGCTTACCGCTTTAACCAATGGTTGGTCACGTAAGAAAGTGATGTTGGTCACGACCATCATTTTTACCTTAGGCAGCCTGGCGACAGCATTCGCTAGCAGTTTAACCCTGATGATTATTGCCCGATTTGTTGCAGGTATGGGGCATGGTTTATTTTTAGCTGTGGCATCAAGCACAGCTGCTAAGTTAGCAGGATCGGCTCGTGCAGGTAGTGCTGTTGCAATTGTATTTGGTGGTTTTACCATCGCCATGGCAATTGGTGTGCCATTAAGTACCTATTTGGGTGGTGTGATTGATTGGCGTTTGGTGCTTGGTTTTATTGCATTATTTGGTGCAGTAGGCTTTGTTGGCTTATTAGTTGGAATGAAAGACCCGCTTCATGCAGATCAAAATACAACATTTAATGCTAAGCAAGAGATCTTAACGATATTTAATCCAAAATTAATTTCAAGTGCATTGGTTACGGTATTTGCTTATGCAGGTTCATTTGCTGCATATACCTATATCGCCTCAATGTTGATTGATGTAACGAAAGTAAGTCCATCTTCGGTACCGATGTATACACTTTTATATGGTGTATTCGCAGCTATTGGTAATGTCTTAGGCGGTAAAGTAACAGACTCTTTGGGTACCAATAAAGCAAACGTGGTAATTGTATCAGGTATTATCTTAACAGCATTCGGAATGTGGTTATTTATCGGTTCCCCAATCATGATGGCTATAATGGTTTCATTACTTGGCTTATTTACCTTTGGTGTAGTACCAGCTTTGCAAGCTCGTTTAATTAAAGTTGCATACAAGTATGCTCCAAATTCACATGGTGTTGCAGCAGGTCTAAATATTGCGGGTTTTAACTCTGCGATCGCATTAGGCTCGATTCTTGGTGGCATGACAATTAGTCATATTGGTTTAAGTTTTACTGGTATTACAGGTGCAGTATTGTCTGTAATAGGTTTGCTTATCTTAGTGATTCAGATTCAAAATTCGGCTTCACAAAAAGCTTAAACAATTTGTCATTTATACAGAAAAGAACTCTTAGGATTTCTTTTCTGTATTTACAGGATTCAATCACTTAAGATAAGTTGACGAGAATTAATAAATGATCAAATTGATGAGCCACCTTATCCATTTAAGAACTTTTCTAGAAGTGTATCGCTCTAAGTCTTTTTCTAAAGCGGCAGAAAGTTTAGCTATCACCCAACCAGCAGCATCATTACATATTCAATCTTTAGAATCATTTATTGGCAATAAGCTTTTTATTCGACAATCTCGTGGTGTAGAACCTACGACCGCTGCAGATGAATTGGCTCGATCAATAGCACCGAATATTGATGCGTTAGAGCTCAAATTATCATCTTTTAAGCTAGGAAATATTCAAGGCGGAACAATACATTTAGCTGCACCCGCTGATTTTTTATATTACTGTTTAACGACACCTTTAGTCTCTTTAATGGAGCAAGGTTTTAATGTGCGATGTCAAACTGGAAATCGTCAAAAAATATATGATTTGTTAAAAGAAAAAACAACTGATATAGCGATAACTGCTTCGAAACTAGATGAACAACAATTTAATTTCTTACCATTAGTAACTGAAAAATTATACTTGGTTCATGCACCTAGTCTGACTAAAAAAATTGGGAAAAAACCCAATAAGGAAGTGCTCTCACAAATTCCATTGATTGCATATGATGAAGATTTACCTTTAGTACGTTCGGTTTGGTCCTTTTTATTTGAATCCCCAATAAATACAGCTGCATCATGTATTGTTCCTGATTTAAGAACGATTAAACAGTTGATTATTGAAGGGTATGGCTGGTCTGTTCTTCCTGACTATCATTGTGAGCGTGAGCTGAAAGAAGGATCTTTAATTGCGATGAATAATGGAAATGACGTTCCAACAAATCAACTTTATCTGGTTTGGCCTAAAGGTGTACAAAAACCAAATATAAGTTTTGTGCGGGATTATCTTACAACCCTTTTTCATACGAAAAAATAGCTGATAACCATCACGTCTTATTGGTTGAATTTATTGGCATTCTTTCATAAATAAGAATATTTAAAGAGGGAGGTGAACCAATTTAAATTAGTGTAATCTTTTCCCAAATTATGGGAATCCTATTCCCTAATAAAATAATTATGATGGTTATATGTTCGCAATAATACAGGTAATCTCATGACTAACCTTATCCTTCCACAACACTTAGCAACTAACAAAGCATTCACTCGTGTATTTCAGCCCAAAAAACTAAGCTTTGGTTTGATTGCTCCTTTTAAAGGGTATCCAGAAGGCCCAATACCGGATATGGACGATCATCTGGAATTAGCACAAATGACAGATGAGGGAGGGATTTCTGCTTTATGGATTAGAGATGTCCCTTTTTATGACCCTAAATTTGGAGATGTTGGGCAAGTTTACGATCCATTTGTTGACCTTGGTTTTCTTGCTGCTGCAACCAAAAATATTACTTTAGGTACAGCGGGTATCGTCTCACCGTTACGTAATCCGATTCTTACGGCTAAGCAAGCAGCATCAGTTGACCGGCTATCTCAAGGACGCTTTATTCTTGGGATGTCTAGTGGTGATCGTCCTGTTGAGTACCCTGCATTTGGTTATGACTTTGATAATCGTGCAGAACGGTTTCGTGAATCATGGGAAATGATCCGTACATTAAATAAAAAAGTCTCCGACAAACCCGGTACGGTTCATCTATTTATAGTTCTCCAAAATTAAGAGAAATTAATGGCTTAAATTTATGGTCTATTGAAAATATAAAAAATGGTAAAAAATATTTTGTAATTCATCTATTTTGGTCAAAAACCTATATGGAGAAATTTTTAGGGTTGAGTAGTGATTCAGCTGATAGTAAGTTGATTAATTCATTCGAGGTATTACATATGCCACAAAATATTTTTTGAGTAAGCAAGATATTATTCCGTGAGATCTGATAGTTGCGAATACTATTGTCAGATCGCTTTGTTGCACAAAGATTTAAAGATTATAGCTACCTGAATCTACTCAGGTTTAAATGAACAATTGGATATGAGGTCGGCCTAATTTCTTAAATTTATTCAAGTATTAAAAGACTACATATGTTGCAAAGTCTCAAGTAATACGATTTAACGTAGATGAACCACAAAATTACTTAGTATTTTCTCTGTACGGTAAGTGCGATATAGGGTACTAAACGGTACTTTTTGACTAGTTAAGTTCCAATTTTCGCACTTATCGTATTACATATTGCATCGACAAGAAATTTATAGGGGATATCCTTCATCAATTGAGTATTTGGAGTCTTTCTATAACCTTCTCGGAAAATGTTAGCCAATAGTTCTAGGTTTTATATGTAGAATTAGAGTTTACCCGAGCATCCTGTGATTAAAGCACCTATGGCGCTTATTTCATTCAGTGAAGAGTGCTGATTTTGAAATGTACCGAGACAAAGATTGTCATCAATTAACGCGAGTGAATCGTTTTAAAGGGGGATGTCTAGTTTGTTTGTCTGATGCCCTTCCTAGGCATGAAAAGTCAGATCATGGTGTTCCTCTGATTGGATGATATATAGAAAGTCCTCTTGTCTGTGACTATATTTTTGACCGTATACTACTGACTGGAAGTGATTATCATAGTGAAAGCAGAAAGGTATAATTAAGCTAATGAGCGGCTCCTTCATTTATACAATAAATGCAGATTATGCAAATCGTGTCTATATGGTAGGTGACTTACATGGCTGCCATAGTTTATTGATGCAAGAACTCAAGAAAATTAATTTTGACTTTTACAATGATTTACTTATTTGTACTGGTGATCTTGTAGATCGGGGTACAGAGAACCTTGAGTGTATTTCTTTGCTAGAAGAACCATGGTTTCACACCGTTAGAGGAAATCATGAAGAAATGTGCATGATGTCCGCACATGATCCTAAAATAAAAGAGATACATATACGTCATGGCGGGGAGTGGTTTTATCAACTCAGCTTGGAAAAGCAATCTGAAATTAGAGCTCATTTCCAACAATTGCCTTTAATCATAGAAGTTCAAATGGCACATAAAATCATTGGGGTAGTGCATGCAGATGTCGATATTCATGATTGGAATGCTTTTAAGCATGATATTGCACGAGGTGATTATAAAATTCCAGGAATCACATCATCATATACAAATGCACTATGGGGTAGGGGGCGAATACGTAATTACTCCAACAAATATGATATTGTGGAAAATATAAATGAAATCTATTTAGGTCATACAATTGTAAAAGAGCATACTAAAATTGATAATTGCCATTACATTGATGTCGGCTCTTCTTTCACCAAGAAGCTTTGTATTGTAAAAATCCAGTAAACACGGTGATGTAGTAGGGGAGTTCGGTGGTGAAAAAAGTTCAACTGGTCAAAAAAACAACACTTGAATCATGTATCCTAGCTTGTATCCTATAATTTTTTAATATTAATTAGTGTAATAAAAACAATAGGGTAGGAGAGGGTTGTTGTCCGTCTGGGCCCACCATATAAATCAACCACTTAGGTGTACTAATCCTAACTGGTTTTTTTGTTTTCAGAAGTTATATAAGCACTATGTAAGCAAAATTAAGTTATAAAAGCACTCAATAACGATATAAATATTTGGATTCTCCTTCGGGGCATTATTTTTTCTTATGAACAATATTTTTTTAATTTTTGTTATCCCCAAGATAAATCACCTGAAAAACTTCAGATATTAAATAGTCTATAGACTTCTTGCGTTAGTCAAAATTTAAACAGCCTAAAGCTACATTTAAGAAGGTTTTAGCCAGTTCAAAAATTAGGTAAACGATACTTTCGCAAGAGGTCTTATGTATAAAAGCCCAACAGAGTAATAAATATATAAGCACTTCAAGCTTATTAATTAGGGAACTTTAATTTTAAAATCTTTATGTAACCAAGCCATTTATAATTAAACCCCAAATTATAACTTTTTCCCTAAATGATTAATTTTTAAAATAAAAACAAAAAGTACCGGACTTAGCAGCACCCAGAGCGCAACGAAGCTAATACTCTTGCTAAACTGTGCACTTAAGAGCCACATCACCATACATAAAATAATGCCTGACGTGAGTTTAACCAAGACTGGAAATGCCGAAAGTAGGGCATATCTGGAGGTTCTGGTTTTGATGATCTGTTTTTCACTGACGGTATAAAAACCAAAACAGGCCAGCCAGATAAGTCCGGTTACTGTAATCCATATCATGATGAAGATCCTTGCTGCACAGTTTTGAGTTTGGTCTGGATTTTACGGACCGCCTTTTGCTGAATAGGGTGAATATTCTGGTGTAAAAAGTAAGCAAGCAGTGCCAATAGCCAGAGCATCAAATCAATACGTAAAAATGGCCAGTAGCTTTTAAACGAATCAATATCGTGTTGTGAAACCAGATAATACATATCAATCAGCGGAAGCATGAATGCTGCACCCATCAGAACTTTGAGCTGGGTTTTCCATAAATGCTGCTGTGGCATTAAACAGGCCAGCATGAAACTGCCAATCCAGATAATGAAAAAACTATAAATCTCATAATTCGGCGCACCTGCAGGGATGTTGATCAAACGATTGGCATACAGATAGCCGAGCATGGCCAGCGGAAGGCCAAGGATTATGCTGATATTTAAACGATTAACCAGATAGTATCCCAGATGAAAACGTACGGATTTTTTCTGCATCTGACGTTTTAGGCTCCAGAGCAGTAAACCGGATGCAATCATGGCGCAACCTAAGAGGCCGGAAAAAAACAGAGCCAACCGTAACACAGGGTCAGCAAACCGCGCCATATGCAAGCCATACACGCCGGCATTTAAAGTGGCAATTGCACTGTCATTACGTGTGTTTTTTAGTAATTTACCTGTGGTGGCATTGAATGTGAGTTGAGCTTGATTTCGGGTAATAGAATGATCTTTCAGTTCCGTGAAGGTGATTTGGGCCAGCTGGGTATTGGGCTGTTTAACGGTAATGCTCTCAAATTCCGTCTTCCCCCAATGCTGCTGTACCGTCGTAGTAAAATGCTGAACAGGCAGCATGTTGCTTTTGACAGGCGCAGTAGAAATAGCTGATCCATTTACAGTCTGAATATCTTCAAAATATTGAAAAGGATGTTCCGGATATACCTTTTTCATCCCAGACGGCAGGATGATATAAAAGAAAATCGCCAATCCGGTAAAGGTAATAGTCAGGAAAAACGGGAGTGCAATCACTGAACTGACATTATGAAAATCTAGATAGGAGCGCTGCCCTTTAAAGGTTCTTAAGGTAAAAAAGTCGGTCAGGATTTTTTTGTGGGTAATGATTCCTGAAATCAGGGTGATCAGCATGATGAATGCCGCAATAGTCACCATCAGACGTCCGATGGTGTAGGGCAGACCATACAGTTGAAAATGAAAATTATAGAAAAAATCTCCACCTTGTGTCGCTGAAAGGGTTAATTCACGGCCCGTCGAGGCATCCAGTGTTCTCATTTCATAGTGGCCATCGGGTGTTTGCCAGTAGATTTTATTGACCGGCGCGGCGGGATGAGCGACGCCAATGTACCAGTGCTGCGCATCCGCTGCATGTTGCTGTAAATATTGATAGGCCGTTTTGACCGCGGTGTCCTGATTTACCTGCATTGAGGCAAATTGTGGCTGCATCCACATGGTAATTTCATGACGATAATAGGTCACTGCACCGGTTAAAAAGATCGCGAAAAGCAGCCAGCCAAAGCTTAACCCCAGCCATGAATGCAGCCATGCCATAGATTGACGGACAGATTTATGCATGGTTTAACCTGTGAAGTGCGAGAGAATAAACAAGAGGATGATGGGGACCAAGCCATATACAGAAAGCTTTTTTAAACTTTGAATACAGAAGGTTCCGATCACAAAGCAGATATAAAAAATCAGTGCTATAAAGGCCGCCAGATAGACCGATTCGGCTTTGGGGAAATAGGCTTGTAAAAAATAAGCCAGATCACGTGCTATCAGGTCACTGCCTAGATAGCCCATCCCAAAGCATATCCCCAGGCGATACAGGACAGCGAGGGGCTGAATCATAGAAATCGAAATCATAGAGGACCTTTAGTTGCATCTCGACAAGAAAAATGAGTGGCTTAATGCACAAAGCTGAGCGTGGTGACAAAATATTGTTTTTTATAGGCTTGCTGATTAAAGGTGCCTGCCTGGTCTAATTCTTTTGCCACTTCAAGCATGTACTGACCTTTCCATGGCGTAGCAATCGTAATTTGTCCCTGGCTGTTGGTGATGTATTTTTTCAGCCAATATTTAGGAGAAAAGACGGTAACCTCCAGATCAGTCGCGGGCTTGCCTTGATACAGCACGGTAAAGGTATTGCTGTTGCGCTGGGCGGGGATAATATCCAGCGCGGATTCGGCTTTTAGATGCTGTCGGCCGGCTTTGGCATGGTAGCTTAGTAAAGATTCACCATAGATCAGTTCATGGCTGAGTTTTACATCAGCCTGATCTTGCGTGGCATAGACCAGATGATCCTGCTGAAGCTGAGGACTAAAGATTTTTTTGGCCTGAACCAGCTTGGCCTGATTAAAAGACTTTAAGGCACTTTCCTGGGTTTCTTTCAGCTGTTCGCTATATTCACCAAAGAAGGCATAGGTTTGAGCATTTGGGCCACGTTCAAGCCACAGCATATGCGCTTGGGCAGACAAGCTCATTGACAATCCCATTGTCAGCGCTATCATTTTTTTCATGTGTTTTTACCTGTTTTTAAATAAAAGGATTGGCCCTGAAAAAGTTTCAAGGCCAAGGGAGTAATCAATATTTGAATTTCACTGCAACGCTATAATTTGCGGGAGCACCATAGAAGCCTTGCTGGTTCGCGAAATTGAACAGGTATTTTTCATTGGTCAGATTATTTCCGTTGGCCTGCAGGGTGATATGTTCATTCAGCTCATAACTGGCCATCAGATTGACCAGTGCATACGCATCCTGTTCAATCATGCCCGCTTGCTGGGTCACGCCATTTGTGGAGCTTTCCGGTACTTCCAGATAGGTTTTATCCTGCCATTGCAGCCCAAGCCCCAGTCTGAGTTTTGGAATTTGCGGTACCTGATAGGTCGTCAACAGATTAAAAGACTGGTTAGGATTAAAGGTACGGGCATCTCCGCCGTTGATCAGATCTTTGAGGCTAAACTGGGTATAACCAAAACTGAGATTGAGATGATCGCTTAACTGCCCGGCAAGACTGAACTCATACCCTTGAGAACGTAAATCGCTGACCTGGGTTTTGCGTAACGTCGGAATACCATCAGAGTCACGTAGTGGATAATTGCTTTGTTCTGTCCTGAAGATGGCCATGGTGGCAGTCAGTCTGTCATCTAACCAGGAACTTTTAATGCCGGCTTCGTAACTTTCACCTTCAATCGGTTTATTGAGATTGCCATCTGCCGCTTTGCTGGTTTGCGGACGGAAAATGGAGGTATAGCTTAAATAGCCGGTATATTCAGGACTGAAGTTATACGTCAGGCCGGCATAGGGGAGGACTTTATCTTCATCATAAATGGTATCGGTCCCATAACTGCTGCCTGTACTTTTGGCTTGTACATAATTGGCACCAAGCAGTACTTTGAGATCATCATTCAGATGCAGACGGGTGGCGGCATACAGGCTCTGATTTTTCTGCCGGATATGCATTTCCCCACTGGTTTTCGATAGATCCCAGCTCGGTTCTTGTGGGGTAAAACTGGCTAAATCTGTGGTGAGAGGTTGAGCAAAACGACCTCCGTAACCCAGTTCATCCAGCTGGTTTTCTGCCCAGATATACCCTACAGATGCTTCATGACGTTGTCCCCAGAGTGGATAAGTACCGCTGAAACTCAGACTGGCTTGCTGCTGTTTATTGTCATCCAGATACATGCCCGGATAGAGAAACACGCCTGATGTGCCATCAGCCGCTGGCCGGCCTGAAAGATATAAAAGTTTTGCATCCCGTTTTGTCCGCTTTTTGTCATAGCTGAGTTTGGCTGTCCAGTCACCCCCGAGTTTTTGTTCAATCTCGGCAAAATAGTTTTTAATATTGCTATCCCAATAGGTCCAGTCCGGACTGTAATTATAATGTTGTGGATAATGAAGCTGTTCGCCTTCGGTGTTGATGAGCGGATTGGAACCCCAATTCACGCTATTCGGTTGATGCTGGGTTTCGCTATAACCGGCGGTCAACAGGGTAGAGTCAGTCAGATCTGCTTCTAGCACCGCCCCTACACCGTTTTTCTCCAGGCTATAACGGTCCAGATAACTGTCACCCGTCTGCTGATAACCAAACAGCCGTCCTCGGATTCTGCCATCTTCCGTCAGGGCAGAGGATACATCGGCTTCATAGCGCTGGGTATTCCATGAACCGTAACTGGCATTGAGTGCTGCCTGAAAGTCCTGAGTCGGGCGTTTTCGAATCAGGTTAATGGTTGCACCCGGATCGCCAATCCCATTATTCAAGGCATTGGCACCTTTAACGACTTCAATCCGATCAAATAAAAAACTGTCCGGATTGTCATTATTATAATTATAGCCTTCAAGCGGCAGCCCAACGCCGTCGACCAGCACATTGGAAATTTCAAAGCCACGTGAGAGGTAAGAGGTTCGTTCCGTTTCCTGATTGCTCACCATAATACCGGGGGAGTTGCGCAGGACATCGCGGGTATTGTTCAGGCTAAAGTCATCCAGTTGCTGGCGCGTGACCACATTGACCGTTTGCGGCGTTTCTTTGAGTGGAATATCGAGCTTGGAGGCTGTTGCAGAGTTTTGAATAATATAACGTTGAGTGTGTTCAGAACTTTGATCTGCCTTAGCGGGTTCAGCGGTCATGGTAATAGTGGCGAGCTGCTGCGTATCTTCTGCAAAGCCTTGTTGACACACTAAAATTGCAAGACTTAGCAAAGATAGCTTGAAGGATGGGTGCATGATGTAGGACATTTTTGTTAATGAAAATGATAATAATTATCATAAATTTTATTTGTTAATTTATTACAAAGCAATCCTGATTCCATAGGAAATATGAATGAAAGATGAATAAATCATGGAGAAATTAGGAGGTCGTGCGCTTAAGTGTGAGATAGAAGGTAGCTATTTTTAGGAAAAATAAGGGGTTACTGTATTAGCTATTTCTGGCTAGTTCATCTTGAATATATTGCAATATATTCTTTTAAATATTCTGGTTGGATGTTCTGGTGTTAAGTGATTGGCTTTTGAATAAGAATTGGGGGATAGAGGAGGTATTTTGCATCTTAGTCTATAAGAGATGACCTCAATTCAATGATCGGGATAATGTAAAGCTTCTTTATCAAAGTCATTAAAGTTTTGCTCTGGTGAACAGGCTTGGTGTCATATTGCTGTCAGCCATTTTTCAGTGCAACCACCTGAGTTCCTGTTCGCATCGAGACGACTTCATTTTTGCGCCACTCATATCAGCCCCAATGAATGACAGATAATCCAGTGATCTAGATGTTTTCATAAAGATAGACCATACAAAGAACTGAGCCTATTAAGCATCTTTATTCAATCCGGTATTCAAAGGTATTTTTAATTTTAGCAACTTCAACAGCCTGACCATTGACGATCCGTGGCTGGTATTTGAACTGCCGGGCTGCATTGAGTGAAGGACGCACAAATATCGGATCACAGTCCGATAATGCTTTAGGATTTACAACTTGGCCTTGAGTATTCACGCTATATTCGACCGTGCAGTTGCCTTCCAATTCATTCTCCAGTGCTCGCATTGGGTAATCCGGTTTCACTTTTGAAATCGGTTTGTAGTTTTTTTCATCAAATACAGGCGAAGGTTGTGTATTTTCCGCCACTATCGGTTTGCTGGCAGATGGTGCCGGTTGTGTAGCCGCAGCAGACTGGACCGGTGCAGGAGGAGCCTCATGTGTCATTGCTGCAGTAGTTTGCATGGTGGCGGATGTATGATCTGTCACTGCTTGTGAGCTGGCGACTTTGGGTTGAGGACTTGGCTCTGGTTTGGCTGTGGTTGGTTGGTTGGAAGCGGGCTTTGCTTTAACCGACTGAGCGGGTTGAGTTGGCGCGGACTGGACTGGTGCAGCGACTGAGGGCATTACTTGAGATTGAGCTGGCACTTGGGTTGGCGCATGTTCAGGTTGGAGCTGAGCTGATATGTCAGCTTTTGGAAGCTGTACAAATTTAACCTGTACTGACTTGGGTACGGCTTCTTGGATGGGACTGTCAAAATTCTGGTTTAACACACTGTAGACCAGGGTGGCATGCAGGACAGCTGTCACAGAGAAAGCGACAGCAGTGGCTGGATTGATCCGTGATATGCTTTTCACTGATCCTGCTCCTCGGTGACTAGGCCTAATTGCTCAACGCCACTTTGTTGTAGCAATCCAATGGTTTGGGCAACAAGCTCATAATTAGCGCTACGATCTGCACGAATAAAGACCTGAATATCCTGATGGATTTGTAGCAGTGGAGATAATTTTTCTTTCATTTCTGTCAGACTCGTTGCACGATCGGTGACTTGTGCGGTATCGACACTTTCGCCCACATTCCAGTAATAGCGGCCATCTTCCTGAATCGAAATAGTAATGACTTTTTGTTCCTTGGGCGTGACCAGAGTTTCAGCCTCCAGATTCGGCAAGTTCACTTTTATGCCTTGGGTGATCATGGGGGCAGTGACCATAAAAATCACCAGCAGCACGAGCATCACGTCGATATAGGGAACAACGTTCATTTCTGCGTTGAGTGCGTGCTTTTTCTGACGTTTCTGCATGTGGTATTAATTCCCTGCCTGTAAAAAACGCAGCATTCGGGTTTGTAATTCATTGCCGAAACTGTAATAACTGTTAGAAATTTTTTCTGCACGGGCACTCAGGCGGTTATAGGCAATCACCGCAGGAATGGCTGCAAATAAACCAATGGCGGTGGCAATTAATGCTTCCGCAATACCCGGTGCTACAGCGGAAAGGGTGGCTTGTTCAAGCTGAGACAGACCAATAAAAGAATTCATGATGCCCCAGACGGTGCCAAACAAACCGATATAGGGACTAACTGAACCCACAGTCGCCAGAAAACTCAGGTGCTTTTCCAGTTTTTCTTCCTGTTCACTGACACTGGTGAGCAAACGCCGTTCAACTTGATCGGTCACCGCTGTCGAAGATAGGCGAGTGCTGGCATGTTGAAGCGCATGAAATTCATCCAGGCCGGCCTGATAGATCTGTCCAAGCCCCCCTGATTTCGGCCCAGATGGTTCGGTTGTGGCAAGCGGAAAAGGCTGTTGGCGGAACTGGCTTAAAAAGACTTTATTCGCAGCTGTTTCCTGACGCAGGCGAATACTCTGTTTGATAATGACATACCAGCTAATAATGGATGCCAGTAATAAAATCAGCATTACTGCTTGAACCAGCAGGCTGGCATGGCTAATCAATTCCCATACTGAAAGCTGTGCTGCAGATGGATTCGACATAAAAACCTCAATAAAATTATTCTTAGATGAAACACAGGTACAGCGCCGTAGGCTGTACCTGAGGCAAGTGCTTATTCCAGACCCAAGGCTTGTGCAATTTTTTCCCAGGCCACATATTTGTAGTTCTGATTGCCTTCTGGCATACGCTTACGTCCGTCCTGAACCACCAGCATGCCTTTTTTCCAGATACCTCCCAGATTGGCTGAGGTCACCTCAAGCCCGTCCGTTTCAGAGACCGCATCAATCTCGTGATTCAGATTGGCTGAGATTTTAAATTTCCCGCGCAGCTGATAAGGGGCGGCAGCATCGACTATTACATAACTGTCATCTCCCTGGCTGGAAATAACCAGATAATCACGAACTTGACCTTTATAAATGGCCAGTCCTTCAATGTCCGCCTTGACCTGTTCCCCAACAGTGATCACCGGTTGTAGCTGAATCTGCTTAGGGTCATCCAGCTTGGTGGTCCACACCGCTTTTGCTTCTTCACCGACATAGATCCGGTCATGTTCATCATCCACCACACAGCCTTCAGGCTGACTAGACACTTTAAACCTGAGGACTTCCTCTGCGCTTAGGCCGCTTGCCTTGCTTTGAATCTTATATTGCACAAAAGTGCCATTTTTATCGTTTGGAATGGCAAAGGTTTCACCTTGCCGGTTCTGGTACATACAGAATCCATAGATGTTATTGAGATCTGTTGGCAGTTCTCCTAAATTTTTGACATGTCCGGTTTTTTGATGGATGCTGAACAGGTGAAGGCTGTTCTGATCGCGGTTGGTGGCGATGGCTAAATCGACTGTCTGTTGCCCCAGTTTGAAATTCGGTCGAATATCAACATTATTCAGACGGCCGACTTTTAAGTATTGCAGCTGTTTCCCGTTCAGGTCGTAGACCGCAAGGCCACTTTGTTTATCTGTACCCAGCACACGTGACAGACGTGGGTTAGCCTGATTGACCCAGATTGCGGGATCATCAGCCGCATCACCACGGCTTGGAACCAAATCGGTTTCGACATCTGCCGGGATGGCTAAGCCTGCTTTTTTAGGAGGCAGGGCTTGCGTGGTCCAGTCAATGTTCAATAGCTTGATCTGATCATCAACCAGTAACAGCTGTTTCTGGTCTTGGGTACCTTTCAGGCTGATACGTTCAGGCTCATCTACATTCTGTAGAGAGAGCGGAGGTAATTTGTGCCATGAAGTACCCTCAATGCGATAGCGGTACAGCACAGCTTTGGATTCATCCATTGCTGACAGTGCATTGTCGATCAAGCTTAGTCCGCTAACATTGCCTAGAATTGATCCATGCGGATGATTCAAATCTACTGGATAGCGGATCAGATCTGCTTCAGGATCTGCCTCATAGGCCCAAATGCCAACATCTTCTTCATTGATATACAGTTTGTCATGATGGTCATCTACCACACAAAAACCACTGTTGGGTGGCAGGCTCATGTTACGAATAAAACGAGGGCTAATCTGGTTTGAGCCTCCAGACTGAATCATCCATTGCTCCCCGATACCTTCTTCTCCCACCAGAAAGCTATATAAAGATTGATCAGGCGTGAGATACAGGCAGTTATCTTCGGTTTTAAAGCTACGGGCCGCCAGATAGACAGGCTTTGCCCAGGTTCTGGTGTTTAAATCAAAACGGAAAATGACCGGTCGGTGCTGAAGTAAATCAGTGGTCTGGATAATTAGCTGTTGGCCAATGCTGCGATAGTCAATTTTACTGAACGAGCCGGGAATATGCTGTACACGTTGGGCATTTGAATTCCACAGGCTTAGGCCTTGGGTTTTGCTGCTGGTGATCACTTGAGCATTTAAACCGGCAATCTCAATCCAATGTGCATCTTCGACGGTGATGGGTAACTTGAAAATTTGCTCCACCGGCAGCGCAGGCTGATCAAATGCTGAAACAGTCTGTTCCAGATGAAGAGGGCTGCTGATGGTGTTTTTTTGGGTATGAGCAGAGGAGGCACAGCCAGATAAAGCCACAAGCGCTGCACAGAGGGCGCTTAATTTAAAAAGCATTGTCATGATTTTTCTCTAAATAAAAAGTACCCAAAGCCAAAGTGGCTTTGGGTGAGCTAAAGGCTTAGAAATGTGTGAATTTCAGACCAACTTTATAGCTCGGGCCGTATTCTTCGTATTGCGCGTTATAATGACGATTGCCGTTATAGTTGTAATACACTTCATCGGTCAGGTTTTGTGCATTAAAGAACAGCTGGATATTTTTGTTAAAATTCACATGACCGCTCAAATCAACAAACACCTGATCATCGGTATATAAATCTTTTTCTGGCTCATCAATGCCAGAAATTTCATTCAGATAGCGGGATTTATAGTTGGCGGCAAGACGCAGACCCACACGGTCGTTTTCCCAGCCGATCATGGCATTACCGACCACTTTAGATTGGCTTGGGAAATTAATGGTTCGGGTCATCAATTCACCATCGACCATACCATCAATATCGGCTTTGGCACGACTGAAGGTGCTGTTGAGACCAAAGATGAAGTTATGCCATTTTTGGCTATAGCCGAGTTCTACACCGTAAATTTTGGCGGATGAACCGTTTTTGAAAGTCATGGCTTCATCAAAATCAGTCCAGTCACCAGTGCCTGCAACGTTAGCGTTATAAATAAAGTGATCAATATCTTTATAGAACGCATTCATGGAAATTACGCTGGCATCACCAAAGTATTTCTCTACGCCTAAATCGAAGTTGGAGGCTTCCAGCGGTTTAAGATTTGGATTACCAAACTCGGCTTCATCACCATCAATATAAATCCCCGGTCGAGATTGTTCAAAGTTTGGACGTACCACAGTATTGGTCCATGCGGCTCTTAAAATAGCATCGCTACTCAACTGATATTTAAGATGCAGGCTCGGTAACCAGTGATCATAATCATTTTGGGTCGAAACAGCCGTGCTTTCACCATCCAGAATCCGATAGCCTTGTGTTTCAAAATCGGTATCTTCATAGCGTAAACCCGCAATGACCCGTAACCGATCAAAATCAATGGTATTCATGACGTAAGCGGCATGAATATCTTCCGAAGTTTTATAATCGTTGATGACCGATTCTTCAGCATCTCGCCAGTCATTCAGGTTGAGCTGGGCCAGTTGATTATGGATCGGGCCACTAGACAAGATCGGGCCAAACTGTGCCAGTTCATAATGACCGTTTGAACCAAAATGGGCCGGGGATGTGTCTAAATCTTCAACTTTCCAGATTTCAGTATCATTGGTTTTGGTGCGCTGGCTGACTTTTGCCCCAAATTTGAAGACAGATGCATAATCGTTGAGCAGATAATCGCGGCTCAGATCGAATTTGGCATTTTTCTCTTTATCTTTGGCTGTGCTTTTTTCCCATTCTACTTCATCGAGTTCATACCGGCTTGGGTCATAAAAGCTGGCCGCGCCTTTCACGACAGGAATGCGCGTGCTTGAATATTGCAGATCATCAAATTCACCGACAAATCCGGCACCGGCAATACCGCCCGGATTCTTTTCTGAGGCTTCGCTATAGCCGAGCTGAGCTTCCAGCGTCCACTGATCAAAACGGTTTTTACCGCCTAGCACAAATGATTTAATTTCCTGGGTTTCTTCACGTTCTTTCAGTTCACGAACTACTTCTGCACTGCCTGGTGTATTTATGGCGAGCGGATCGGAAAATTCAACACCTGCAGCCTGACGGGTTTCATTGTCCTGGAAGCGGCTATATAAGGTACGTAAATAGTATTCACTGTTCTTATTTGGTCGAAAATCGAAATTCAGGCCCGCGCCCAGACGTTCACGTTCAATATCATATTGACGCATTTCTGTTTCTTCGAGCAGGCCATCCTCCCATTTCCCTCCGGTTTCAACATTATCTGAACCAAAGGTACGCTCTTGCCAGCTCAGGGCTGCAGCGACACCAAAATTATCGGTGCCGGAACCTAGACTGAATTTCTGGCTCACCGCACCTGATACTTTCGGGCTATATTCTTCACGTTTTTCATCATAACCGCCTTCAACTGCAGCCGTATAAAACAGGCCGTCATGATCAAACGCCGACAGACTTTCAACCTGAATGGTCCCGCCCAGTGAGTTTGCATCCATATCTGGAGTTAAGGTTTTAATCACGGTTAAAGACTGCACCAGTTCTGCAGGTAAGACATCCAGCGCTACACCACGGCGCGATGCCTCTGGTGCAGGAACCAGCGTGCCATTAATCGTAACCGCATTCAGATCGGTGCCCAAACCTCGCACTGTAACAAAACGGCCTTCACCCTGGTCACGTTCAGTCGATACCCCGGGGATGCGCTGTAAGGCTTCCGCCGCGTTATCATCGGGTAGTTTTGCAATGGCATCGGCATGCACCACGCTGGAAATCGAATCGGATTTGCGCTGTTCTTTTAATGCTTCATTGATACTTGCGGCCTGTCCAATTACACGGACGTATTCGGTTGCGGTTTCGGCCGCCAGACTATGGCCAGTGGCCAACATACATAACACTAAAGTGCTGACCTTAAAGGTAAATGCTGCTGTTTTATTACTGCAATGAGTGCTCATTTATATTATCCCCAAAGAGCGCAATGGCTGTTTGTTGAGCACCTTAAATTTGGTCAATGACTAAATGATGACAATAACAAAAGCTGGAATGATATCCACCGATGTTTCAGTCCGGTTTGAGCTGATTTGATGGAAAAGTTGAGGCTCATGAAGAGCAGAAACGCGTATAAGGGCCTGTTAGCAGTGGTATTAAAAGTGAAGCGATAGACTTTTTAAAATTTATCCTGAGCTGATTTGAAAATCGGGCAAAAGCGGCTTGCAATTAAATTGTCATAAAATACTGATTAGCTTATGAAAACAATAATTATGTTCGGGCTATGCTAAAACCATTCTTCTACTATCCACGGCACTTTTTACTGGTGCTGATCATGGCCATCGCCTGTCTGGCTTTTTTTATGCTGTCCGGAAATTTTAAAGCACACAGTGAAATTCAGGTTATTGACGTGATTGGGGAGGGGCTGGCCTGTTTACTGACTTTATTATGGATTTATCTCATTCTGAAAAGCCGTCCAAGAGGCTATGTGACCCGATATTTTTATTGGGGACTGACCTTTGTCTTTCTGGCTTTATGGATGGATGTGTTGGATGAATTTATTGCTATTCCCAAAACATTAGTTTGGGATGATTTACTGGAATCCTTTACTACCCCTATCGGTTTTATTGTGCTGACCATTGCTATGGTGAACTGGCATAAAGAGCAGCTGGTCTTGTCCAGAAAATTGCAAACCAAAGAGCATGTATTTCGGGATCACCGTTTATTTGATGCGATTACACCGCTGGCAGATGCCCAATACTTTAAACAGCAATTACAGCATGAAATTAACCAGCGCCATCATTCGGCAAAAAATATCCATCTGATGATGATCAATATTAAAGATTTAAGCGCCATCAATAGAGAGTTTGGTTTTGACACGGGCAATCAGGTCTTGTCGGTCATTGCACAAACCATCAGTCTGAATATCCGACCGTGTGATCTGGTCTGCCGTTTGGCCGGTGACAAATTTATTTTGATGCTGCTGGATCTGGCTGATGCACAGGTTGAGATCATGGCTAGAGAACTGCAGAAATGTATTCAGTCACAAATCTTTTATACACATCAGGATTTTCAGAAATTTAACATCGACTGCCACTATACCATCAGTGAAGTTCAACAAGACAGCCCAGCTACGGAAATCCAGAAATTATATAAACAGATGAAACATCAGCAGATTATTAAGTTAAGAACAAGGATGTCGGTATGAGCTATCAGAATGATCAGTTGATTCTGCCGACTTATCTGGCACCAGCATTATTGATTGATTTAGCTGAGATGTACGGTGTAAATCCTAACCGTATTTTAAAAGGAACACCGGTGTTTATTGAGGGGCTGATCTCGGTGAATCAGTGTGTTAGTGTCGAACAGCTGATACACATGATCAGGAATTTGCATGAGAGTATTGTGCATCCTGAAGTGCAATTTTTATTTGGTCAGCGTTATATTGAAACTTTAACGCATCCGGCCTTAAATGCCATTGCGTATAGCCAGAATATTAAAGAAGCGATACAGCGCTATGTCGAGTTTCATATATATTTAAGCCCTTGGCTGACGCCGGTGGCTTACTATTCTGATCATAAAATTATTCTGTTCTGGCTAAATAGCCAGGAGCGTCATGCCACCTCTCTGGTTATTAGTGCCATGACGGCTGTCCGGACAATTTTGCTCAATAGTACCCAGGAAGAGCTGAAGATGAACTATCACTTTGTCGGTGCAGAGCCAGAATTTATTGAGCAGTTCTGGGAACATCTGGGAGAGAATATTCAATTTAACAGTCTTGTGAATGCCATACAGATTGATATTCAGGAGTGCACACAAAAACAGAATTATCAAACCAGTGCGATGCGCCAAGCCTACTATCATCAGGCGAAAGTGCTGCAACAACAGTCCGGTCTGGAGCAGAGCTTTCTGCAAGAGGTACATCATTTTCTGATTCGTAACATTCATCAGGCACCGAATCTGGAAGAATGTGCAGAATATTTTCAAATCAGTATTGCAAGTTTTAAGCGAAGGTTGAATAAACATAATACCAGTTATCAGCAAATGCTGGATCAGGCCCGTTTGTTTACGTCTATACAATTAAAGACCTTATTTGCCTATAATGATGAGCAGGTCGCCGACTATTTAAATATTAATGATATTCATAATTTTAGAAGGGCATTTAAGCGCTGGAGTAATGTGGTTGTATCCTGATCTATAGGAGTTTATAGAGAGCTGGGATAGGTTTGGGCTTTGAGTTAAATTTGCATTTTTTATTGTGGTCTTGATTGATTTCTCGGTATGAATATTCAAGGCCTACAGACCAAATACCGGCGTTTATATAACGAGAACCCCGTATGGAAGCTGCTAAGGGCAGAGAATGCGCTCTATATTTTGGCATTTATAACAGAATTATTCGAAGAAATGATCCTAGCCAAAATAATGGACAGTACTTCCCTCTAAAGATAACGTAACGTTAACTTTGGAGATACAAGAAATGGCTATCTTGCGCAGCAATGCTGCTCAAGTCCTGAATTTAAACAGCAAGCAATTGATTATGCACTTTCAAACTCACACGAGTCTGTAGCTGCAATCGCCCAGAAATTAGGTGTGGGTTATTCAACATTAGATAAATGGATTCGTGAAACCAATCCGGCAGGTTCAAGCAAACGTCAACTTTCACCAGAACAACAGCGGATCTTGGAATTAGAGAAAGAAGTCAAACAGCTCAGGGAAGCCAATGACATCTTAAAAAAAGCGCATGTGTACTTTCTGACAGATCATTCCAAGAAAAGTACACGGTAATTCAAGATCTAGCTGTGAATGGAGTCACTGTATCTTCTGTCTGTAAATGCCTGGGTGTCAGCACTTCAGGCTATTATGCCTGGCGAAAACGCCAGGCCAATACAGCGCAAAAATATAATGATTTAAAAGCCGTATATTGGCAGCATCATGCACGATTGGGTGCACCTTCATTGGTACATGACATGCATGATTTAGGTTACAGCATGAGCGAACGAACCGTTGGAAGAATGCTTAAAAAGCTTGGTTTACGTAGCAGGATTGCACGTAAATACAAGCATACGACAGATTCAAACCATCGTTTGCCTACAGCACCAAATCTGTTGGAGCGTCAATTTACAGTCATTCAGCCTAACAAGGTTTGGACAACGGATATCACCTACATCCGTACCACGCAAGGTTGGCTGTATTTATGTGTGATGCTGGATCTATTTAGTCGTCGTATTGTGGGTTGGCAAACCAGCCATCGAATAGACCGTCAATTGGTGTGTGATGCATTTAATTATGCAATGGCTCGTCAGGGTTATCCAATGGGTGTCATGGTGCATTCCCTTGCGAAGCAGTGCTTCTCAGGCTCACAGTACTGTAGTCGTGATTTTAGGGCGCTATTATTGACGAATAACTGCGTTCAAAGTATGTCAGGCAGTCTTGCGCAGTACACTGCTCATGTTGGGATAATGCAGTGACCGAAAGCTTCTTTCATACATTGAAAGGTCATGTGGTCCATGGCAGTGTGTTTGCCACTCGAAAAGAAGCGAATACTGTCTTGTTTGACTATATTGAGATTTATTACAATCGGGTCAGAAGGCATTCCGCAAACGGCTGGTTAAGCCCAGAAGCCTTTGAACAGAAACATTTTAAGAGTTTAGAGGGACCGACTGTCCACAATACTGTCTAGGATCATATTTCACGCTTTAAGGGCCGGAGCATTTAACCAAAGAAGACTCGAGCAAGAGCGAATATCGGTAGATTGGATTTTGAAATATATAGAAAAACTGTGATTTTTTATATCGACTTTTTTATTTCCTATTACATCGCCTCAAAAATGAATTGTTACGACATTTTGTGTCGCAAAACAGCGACTTGCGCTAGATGATGTCATCATATTTTGATAGTTTCAAAGAAAAACAAAGAGTTGTAGTTATGGAACAACTGAATCCATCGGATTTAAAAGCAATATTACATTCTAAACGGGCGAATTTATATTATTTAGAACATTGTCGGGTGATGCAAAAAGATGGTCGGGTCCTCTATTTAACTGAAGCAAAAAATGAAAACCAGTATTGGAATATCCCAATTGCCAATACGACGGTGATTTTACTCGGAACAGGCACATCCATTACCCAGGCGGCAATGCGGATGCTGGCCAGTGCCGGGGTTCTGGTGGGGTTTTGTGGCGGTGGGGGAACTCCCTTATTTACGGGTACTGAAATTGAATGGATGACCCCACAGAGTGAGTATCGTCCCACTGAATATGTACAAGGCTGGTTATCGTTCTGGTTTGATGACGAAAAACGTCTAAAGGTGGCGAAACAGTTTCAACGTGCGCGTATCGAGTTTATCCGAAAAGTTTGGGATAAAGACCGGGATTTAAAAGCAGAAGGTTTTTATGTCGATGATCTGGATATCCAGCAGGCCTTATTGGGTTTTGAACAGAAAATACCGCATTTGACTCAAGTCGGAGATGTGTTACTGGCAGAAGCGGCGATGACCAAGCTGCTTTATAAAATCGCGGCAAGCCGTACCGGATTAAAAAGCTTTAGCCGTAATCCGGAGCAGGGCGATTTGGCGAATGATTTTCTCAATCATGGCAATTATTTGGCCTATGGATTAGCTGCGACCACACTGTGGGTACTGGGTATTCCGCATGGTTTTGCGGTCATGCACGGTAAAACTCGCCGTGGAGCCTTGGTCTTTGATGTGGCAGATTTGGTGAAAGATGCCGTGGTGTTGCCTTATGCATTTATTTGTGCGAAGGAGCGGGCCACTGAGCAGGAGTTTAGACAGCAGGTTCTGCAGAAATTTATAGAGCATAAGTGTCTGGACTGGATGTTTGACCAGGTCAAGCTGGCGGCTTTGTCATCGAAAGATGGAGATGACGCATGATAGTCACCTTTATTAGCCAATGTGAGAAAAAGGCTATTCCAAGAACACGTCGAGTTTTAGATGCTTTTGCCGATCGGATTGGAGATAACACCTGGCAAACCGTGATTACTGAAGATGGTTTGATGGCAGTAAAGAAACTGTTGCGTAAAACCGTCACTAAAAATACCGCGGTGAGTTGTCACTGGATTCGTGGCAGACGTAGAAGTGAATTGTTGTGGATAGTGGGCAATCGGAATAAGTTTAATGGTGAGGGTGTTGTACCTGTTAATACAACACAAAAAAAATTAGATCAAAATAAATGGGAAAATGATTGGCATTATTTACCTTTAATTAAGGCTTTAGTGGCAATTTCAGCACTTTTACACGATTGGGGTAAAGCCACAGCTTTATTTCAGGAGAAACTGCAACCAAAAAATAAACAGAGTATAAAGGGAGATCCATTACGGCATGAGTGGATATCCTGCTTACTACTTAATGCCTTGGTTCATTCGTCAAACAATCCAAAAAATGATGAGGCATGGCTGAATTTGATCATCAACAAAGCATGGGATGAAGAAAAGCTTAAAACGACTGTTGCAAAAAATTTAGATCAAAGCAAAGCTTTAGATGATTTACCACCTTTAGCGCAGTTAGTGGCATGGTTGATAGTGTCCCATCATCGTTTACCAAATTTAAGAGATGAAGCGGAGTTAAAATCCTTTACAGCTGAACCAGCTGAAACATTTGAGGATTTATTCTATTTTATTCAGGCAGATTGGGGTTATCAAAATAAATTTGATGAAAAAGAATATCAGCAACGCCTAAAACAGTGTTTTGAATTTCCACAAGGTTTATTGAGCCAATGTCAAACATGGACAAAAGAAATTCAAAAATGGTCTGCACGATTACTACAAGAACAGGACAATATTGCGCAAGTATTAGCAGATGGAAGCTGGCGTGTAGTTTTACACCATGCACGTTTATGTTTGATGTTGGGTGATCATTATTATTCATCTTGTGATGCTGACCCGACGTGGAAAACCTCACTTAGCCTTAGAGCGAATACAGATCATAAAACTAAGGAGCTAAAGCAATATTTAGATGAGCATTTAGTACATGTCAGTAAAAATGCCATGAGTGTTGCACAATCTTTAAGTCGTTTAGCTGATGAAATGGAGCCTGCGTATGATATTCAAAAGCTGAAAAAGAAAAGCCCACAAGGCTTTGAATGGCAAGATCATGCCGTTAAAGAAGTCAAACAATTGAGACAAAAACAGGACGATGCGATTGAACAAGGTTGGTTTATTGTCAATATGGCAAGTACAGGCAAAGGTAAAACCATTGCCAATGCCAAAATTATGCAAGCGTTATCTAAAGATGGGCAATCTTTACGTTATGTGTTGGCATTGGGACTACGGACTTTAACTTTACAAACTGGAGATTCATACCGTAAAGATATTGGTCTAAGTAATGATGAACTTGCCGTCTTGATTGGTTCGAAAGCCGTACAAGAATTACATCAGCAACAGCATCACAACCCGAATGATCAAGATGAGAATACATTGGATGAAATTGGTTCGGAATCTTTAGAACAGCTTTTAGACAATGAACTTGATTATGCAGAAATGCCTCAAGCTGATTTTATGAATGTCCTATTTCCAGTCGCTCAGGCAGAATGCAATAAAGCTTTTTTATATAAGCCTGTTTTAGCATGTACGATTGATCACATCATGTCGGCAACTGAAACCAAACGTGGTGGAAAATATATTTTACCGAGTTTACGTCTGTCTTCTTCTGATTTAGTTATTGACGAAGTAGATGACTTTAATGGGCAGGATTTAATTGCGATTGCTCGATTAATTCATCTTACAGCGATGTTAGGTCGTAAAGTGATGATCTCATCGGCAACCATTCCACCAGCGTTGGCAGAAGGTTTTTTTAATGTATATCAGCAAGGTTGGCGATTATATTGTGCTTTTAAAAAGCTAAAACAAGTACAAGTAGTCGGCATGTGGGTAGATGAGTTTAAGTCAAAAACACAATGCATTGATTTAACATCAGATAACACGATTCAGCAGTATAAAAAAGGTCATGATACATTTGTTGAAATTCGGTCAAAAGCTTTAGCAGAACAAGTGATTAAACATAAAGCTTATATCATTGAATGTCATGATTTAGTGGCACAAAAAGAACAGAAGCAACTTGAGGAAAGTCTGCAACAACAATATTTTGATCGTATTCGTCAGCATATCGAAAAATTGCATCATCACCATCATACACTTGATGCCAATACAGGAAAAAAGGTGTCTTTTGGGGTGGTACGTGTTGCGAATATCCCACCGTGTGTTGCACTCACACAATTTTTACTCAATGCTGAATGGTCAGAAAAAATTGCTCCACGTGCGATGGCGTATCACAGTCGGCAGATTTTGTTGTTACGTAGTGAGCAAGAATATCATTTAGATGCCGTGCTTAAGCGTAAAGAGAAACAAGGGGAACAACCTATTGCATTTTCAAATGAAGACATTCGTAGACATTTGGACAGTACTGATCGTGAACATGTGATTTTTATCCTCGTGGCAACACCTGTGGAAGAAGTAGGGCGTGATCACGATTTTGATTGGGCAATTGTCGAACCTTCTTCTTATCGTTCAATTATTCAATTGGCAGGACGGGTTTTACGCCATCGTCATTTAGAAAAGGATATAGCACAGCCGAATATTGGGTTGTTGCAATATAATTTAAAAGGGCTTCGGGGTGCGAAAGTGGCTTTTGAAAAACCAGGTTTTGAAATCAATAATGATAAGTTTAAATTAAAGACCAAAAGTTTATCTGACTTAATTGACTTATCTGAAGATGCTGGAATTAATGCTATTCCGCGTATTCAAGCTAATGCACCTTTAAAAGCTACCGAAAAACTAGCTGATTTAGAACATGCTGTTTTAGCACATAGTCTCACCAATTATAAGCAGGTTGGAGCAAAGCCATTAAATGCTTGGTTGACGCAGTATTGGTTTTTAACAGCGTTACCACAACGTTTTACTCCATTTAGACAAAGCTCACCCAATATTCAGCTCTTTGCTGTATGGAAAGATCGTAAGCTTGTGTTTTCTGAAAAAGATGATTTTGGGCAATATATTGATCGTAATGGTTTTTACAAAATTAAATATCCTGAACTGACTGACTTAGAACAACAACGTTTATGGCTTAATCGAAACTATGACGACATATTGAGTCGCATTGCTATTGAGAAAGTTTCAGAAAATCAGCATATTGAAGATGAAATAGAAAAATTATCAAAACGTTATGGGGAAATCATGTTGCCAGAATATGATGAGAATAAAACACTGATGTATTCAGATCAATTTGGTTTAGTGGTTCAGTATTTAAAATAAAGAGAGGGGAGAAATGATAGAAAATATTTTTGAACAATATCTTTCTAAACAAAAGAAGCTTTGGCTTGAAAGAAAATCTAAAGGTAAAGATCCAACACCTGAATTATTAGATGAATCAGAAATCAGATATGAAAAATCTGTATGGTTAAATAAAGCGATTAAGCAAGCTAGACATTCTATTACAACACATGCGAGTACCTTCACTCATCCTGATGCAAAGTCATCCTGTTTTAAATTTTCAACTCCTTGTGCGAATAATGGATTTTTATCTACGAATAATGTCAATTGTAAAAATGATTTTGATTTATTTGGTAACGCAGCAACTGATAGTTTTGTAAAGGAAATTTATTTATTCTTAATTGAATCTGTTGATGAGATAACTATTTGGGATCACTTAAAAAATGAGTCAAATGAAATTAAGCAATTTATTCAAAATTATAATTTAGATTTTAATGAGGTTAAAATATCTTTATCTAAATTAATGATAGATCCTGAACCACCTAAAACACATAAACTCCTAAAACAAGTCTATTTCCCAGTAGAGGACAACTATCATTTATTATCCTTACTTACACCTTCTGTAGTAATGAGTGAATTACTTGATCGTTTGAATTTAATAAGATTTAGCGAAACAGCAAAGCAAGCTCGTAGTCTTAAAAGAGATAATAAGTTTAGTGAATATGATTATGAGGATATTTTTGACTTAACAGAAGTCGCATTTGGTGGGTCTAAGCCACAAAACGTCAGTATATTAAATAGTCAGAATGCTGGTCGGGCTTATCTACTTTCAAGCTGTCCGCCTATTTTAGAAAAACGTACAGTACGATTGCCAAGAACTGATTTTTTTGCGCAGTGTTTGTATAGAAAGAATTATCAGGACAGTTTTGTGCAGTTGCATAAATTGATGCAATTAGATTTAAACAATATTAATATACGAACTGCAATTCGAAACATTATTCAATTTGTGATTGATCAGGTGTTATTACAAGGTTTTAAAATCCGAGAATATTATTCTGAAGGTTGGTCACAACAAGAATATTACGCAAGTTTACCTAAATTACAGCGGATCTGGCTTGATTCAATGTACGCAGAACAACGTGAAAATGACAGTGAATGGCGTAAAGAGCTGAGCGAGGACATTGCTCGTTGGATTTTACGTAGTTATGAAAAAGTCATTAGTGAATCCGAAATGTTAGGAACCGCTGAAATCAATAACGTAAAACAGCGCGTTGAAGAATCATTGCGACAAGCCAAGGAGTTTTTCTAATGCGCCATTTTTTACTTATTCCACATTTGAAAATTCATAATGCCAATGCAATGAGCAGCCCATATACGATTGGTTTTCCTGCGATGACAGCATGGCTTGGAGCGGTGCATGCACTACAACGTAAACTCAAGCAACAAGGTTGTGATCTTAATTTAAATAAAGTAGCAGTGAGTTGCCATGATTTTAATTTGCAAACTTACAAGGGGCGTGGCGATTTTGTACATTCCATTGTTGGTACAGCAAATCCTTTAGATAAAGATGGAAATCGCCCCGCTTTTATTGAAGAAGCTCGTTGTCATTTAGAAGTATCTTTATTGATTGAAATTGAAAGTTCATCTAAAAGACAGAGAGATCAACTTTTAGATCTTGTTAATGGCATCGTGGCAAGTATGAAATTTACGAGTGGTGATGTCCTTTCAGCAAAGTCATGCACAATCTTAAATTTTGATGATGATGAAGATCAGTCACAGCAGCTACGTCCAATTTTAAATAAATTGATGCTTGGGCATGTGCTGATTGAGCGTCGTGATTTAGTTATACAAAGCATGCAAGATGGCAAAGATGCTTTAGATAGCGTATTGGATTATCTCAAAGTCACACATAGTTCAATCCAAGATGAAGATGGAAAAGTAACTTGGACATCAAAACGTAAAGCACAAGGCTGGCTTGTTCCTATTGCAGTGGGTTTTCAAGGAATTTCTGAACTTGGGCATGCGAAAAACCAACGTGATGTCAATACACTACATCGCTTTGCAGAAAGTGTGCTTACTTTGGGTGAGTTTGTGATGCCATATCGAATCGAAAGTATTGATCAGCTGTTATGGCGATACCATGTTGATTTAGAAAATAACTTATATCTGTGTCAAAACCAAAATACACATTAATTTAGACTTTATAAAAGGAAAAATACTCATGGCTAAAAATGAAAAAGCGGTTGCAAGCGTTCTTGCATTTGAAAAAAAACTCGTTCCATCTGATGGTTATTTTTATGGAACAACATGGGAAAGTCGTAAAGAACAATCGGCTTTAAAACTGATTGAAAAATCAGTGCGTGGCACAATTTCAAATCGCTTAAAACCAGCGGTTGCAAGTGATCCATTAAAGCTTAATGCTGAAGTTGAAAAAGCCAATCTACAAAAAGTAGATGCTTGTGCGCTTGCTGAACATCAAGATACGTTAAAAATAGCATTCACTTTAAAAGTTTTAGCTGGTATCGAACAACCATCAGCATGTAATAATGAAGTATTTTTAAACTCATATAAAGAAGTAGCTAAAAACTATATTCAATCTCATGGTTTTTCTGAATTAGCAAAACGCTATGCTTTAAATATTGCCAATGCTCGCTTTTTATGGCGTAACCGTGTTGGTGCAGAAAAAATTGAAGTGGTCGTAAAGGTGAATGATCAAGAATCTGTAACCTTCAATGCCTTTGATTATAAATTACATGATTTTGAGAGCGTAGATGCTAAGGTGCAAAACCTTGCAGATCAAATTGCACAAGCTTTAAAAGGTGAATTACCTTACTTATTAATTAAAGTGGAAGCTTATGCTTTAGTTGGTAAAGCTCAAGAAGTGTATCCAAGTGAAGAGCTAGTTTTAGACAAAGGTAAGGGTGATAAGAGCAAGATCCTTTATCAAGTAAATGACGTTGCTGCGATGCATTCACAAAAAATAGGTAATGCTTTACGTACAATTGATACATGGTATCCAGACTTTGAAGATCAAAAATCTGCCATTGCTATTGAACCTTATGGCGCCGTGACAAATTTAGGTAAGGCTTATCGTACACCTAAAGCCAAACAGGATTTTTTTAGCCTATTTGATAAATATGCGTTAGGCGAATCTTTAGAAAATGTTGAACAAGAACATTATGTCATGGCGGTGCTAGTACGTGGTGGCGTCTTTGGTCAAAGCTCTAAGGATTAATTATGAAATTTTATCAGGAAATCACCTTGATTGATCAGGCTGAGATTTCCCCTTATTTCATTTGGTCTAAGCTATATACGCAACTGCATATCGCATTGGCTGAGATGAAAGATGAGTCGGATAAGGTGAGTATTGGCGTTTCTTTTCCTCAATATATTTTTGAAGAAAAAGTTGAAAACCAGAAAGCTAAAATCAATCTAGGTAAAAAACTTCGTTTATTCGCTGAATCTGAAGATGATTTAAAGAAATTGGATATTCGACGTTGGCTTGAGCGTTTAGAAGATTATGTGCATATCACATCAATTCGTGAAGTACCTAGCGATATTAAAGACTATGCCATTTACAAGCGTAAACAAGTGAAAACCAATGCCCAGCGTTTGGCACGGCATCGTATTAAACGTGGAGATATTGGTTTTGAAGAAGCATTAGCACGATATAGCAATGTGGTGACAACCACTGATTTACCCTATATCGAAATGCAGAGCTTAAGCACCTCAGATGAGCAAAGCAAAAAGCGTTTTAAATTGTTTATTGAAAAACTTCCCGCTGAAAAATCTGAAAATCAGGTTTTTAGCACCTATGGTTTAAGTTCGGAAAGTGCTGTACCTGAATTTTAACCCGATATTTTTTTGACTCTTTAACAGCTTAATAAAATCAATGAGTTATGATGGTGAGTTAAAACTTGGGTCTTTTATAGGTTTTGGACTTTAACTTACTGTTATAACTTTATTTTTTGTTTTAAAATTACTGTTCACTGCCATGTAGGCAGCTTAGAAACGAACACAGCATTATTGGGCTTGCAATACGATGTTCACTGCCATGTAGGCAGCTTAGAAAATGACTCAATTTCAACTTTTCCTGTGCCGTACGTTCACTGCCATGTAGGCAGCTTAGAAATTATTAAAGCCAGAACCTGGAGCAATATTCTGGTTCACTGCCATGTAGGCAGCTTAGAAAAGGACTGTATCAATTTGCCCAACAACATCTGTGTTCACTGCCATGTAGGCAGCTTAGAAATAAGTCACAGTATTTGGATGGTTAGATATGAAGTTCACTGCCATGTAGGCAGCTTAGAAAAGACAGAATATAAGCACGGCGCTGGGCCATTGGTTCACTGCCATGTAGGCAGCTTAGAAAGTCGTAAATATCCTTTTTCTCCATCGCCAGCAGTTCACTGCCATGTAGGCAGCTTAGAAATAGCTGATGCTCGTCAACTTCGCGAAGAAATGGTTCACTGCCATGTAGGCAGCTTAGAAATGAGCTTGGGCGCTATTGGGAGGAATATGGGAGTTCACTGCCATGTAGGCAGCTTAGAAATAACTTTTTCGGCGGCTGCTTAAACAAAATCAGTTCACTGCCATGTAGGCAGCTTAGAAAATAGATGGTATCTTTGGATGGCAAAGTTATAGGTTCACTGCCATGTAGGCAGCTTAGAAATTGCACCGGATGACGTGGATTATGCAGCTGTAGTTCACTGCCATGTAGGCAGCTTAGAAAAATTTTCGCTGATCAATCTCAGTTGAGTAATCGTTCACTGCCATGTAGGCAGCTTAGAAATGCTCAAGATTTACGATAGGCACGGTAATTTTGTTCACTGCCATGTAGGCAGCTTAGAAATTATAGGCAATGATCAGGTCATCAAGAGAAATGTTCACTGCCATGTAGGCAGCTTAGAAAAATGAGAAATTGGAGAAGTCTAGTTTCACATTGTTCACTGCCATGTAGGCAGCTTAGAAAATCATTAGCACCACCCCATCCTGCAACTTTGCCGTTCACTGCCATGTAGGCAGCTTAGAAAGTGTTGCGCCGTGCTGATAAAGAAGGCTGGAAGTTCACTGCCATGTAGGCAGCTTAGAAAAATGTAGCAATCGACCCTAAAAAAATGTATTAGTTCACTGCCATGTAGGCAGCTTAGAAAGCCGGGGTTCGCTGTACGCGGACGCAATCAGAGTTCACTGCCATGTAGGCAGCTTAGAAAGCTGTTCGGAGCATGTAAAGCATTGGTGCTGTGTTCACTGCCATGTAGGCAGCTTAGAAACGACTACCCCAACACACAAGGCAAACATCTACGTTCACTGCCATGTAGGCAGCTTAGAAAAATAAAGGGATTAACTAAACTAGCAGGAAGATGTTCACTGCCATGTAGGCAGCTTAGAAAACCCGGGCAAGGGAGATATGCGGGATCCTGGGGTTCACTGCCATGTAGGCAGCTTAGAAATGCTGTTGCTCGTACACATTCAGCGTAAAACGGTTCACTGCCATGTAGGCAGCTTAGAAAAGTGTGTAGAGCTGCTATCAAAGCCATGGTTTGTTCACTGCCATGTAGGCAGCTTAGAAAAGGCACCTGAAAACTTTACCCAGCAGATTATGGTTCACTGCCATGTAGGCAGCTTAGAAAAAAGGTCGAAACCAGGCCAAAGCGAAGCCACAGTTCACTGCCATGTAGGCAGCTTAGAAATTTCTGCATGATGTGATATATTGTTTTGTAGAGTTCACTGCCATGTAGGCAGCTTAGAAAGACTGTGAATCTGGTTATGGCAGTATCCGAAAGTTCACTGCCATGTAGGCAGCTTAGAAATCCATCCCAAAGCCATTATTTCGATTATGCCTGTTCACTGCCATGTAGGCAGCTTAGAAACGTTAGCCAGCCCCTTCACCGGCCCCTCGGATGTTCACTGCCATGTAGGCAGCTTAGAAATCAGCTGTAATTGCGGCTGTGTTCCCCGCAATGTTCACTGCCATGTAGGCAGCTTAGAAAGTTTAAACTATTGACTTGCATTGTCCCGACCTGTTCACTGCCATGTAGGCAGCTTAGAAATTGAAGTGAGGGGCGTTGCTTGTACCTTGCACGTTCACTGCCATGTAGGCAGCTTAGAAATGGAAGATAACAAACAGATCACGCCCGCCGTCGTTCACTGCCATGTAGGCAGCTTAGAAAAATGCTAATCCAGAGTGTATCCGAGCCTTTGGGTTCACTGCCATGTAGGCAGCTTAGAAAGATGCAGGTGTGATCAAGATTGTGCCGCGTGTGTTCACTGCCATGTAGGCAGCTTAGAAATTATGATCATCAAAAAAGGCTTTGATCTCTAAGTTCACTGCCATGTAGGCAGCTTAGAAATTTTTACGAAGCTCAATCTCATGCTTGTTCAGGTTCACTGCCATGTAGGCAGCTTAGAAATGCTAAAGCGCCTGTTAGCTGTTGACCATACCGTTCACTGCCATGTAGGCAGCTTAGAAAATATACAAAACAATGACTTATAAGCAAATCAAGTTCACTGCCATGTAGGCAGCTTAGAAAACTATTCGCAAACTTGACAGTGCCAGCCGTGGGTTCACTGCCATGTAGGCAGCTTAGAAAAAAGTGATTAAGGTGGTGCCAAAGGTTAAAGGGTTCACTGCCATGTAGGCAGCTTAGAAAAGAGACATGGGGTATCTGGATCGGCGGAATTGGTTCACTGCCATGTAGGCAGCTTAGAAACAACCCCTTCATTTTTTCCACTTGCGTTAAGAGTTCACTGCCATGTAGGCAGCTTAGAAAATCCAGCGCTTGTGTGCCTGCCTGCATGTATGGTTCACTGCCATGTAGGCAGCTTAGAAAAGCGTCAAATGGCCCCTGATTGGGGCTTTTTTGTTCACTGCCATGTAGGCAGCTTAGAAAACACTCGTCAGCGCCTTAATCGGTGGTCTCTTGTTCACTGCCATGTAGGCAGCTTAGAAAAGAATATTGGATTTGTAGATCACTATACTATTGTTCACTGCCATGTAGGCAGCTTAGAAATATGGGATCTGATGACTGACGACACAGCGTTTTGTTCACTGCCATGTAGGCAGCTTAGAAAAGGCTGAAACTCAGGGTACATGCTCATACCTTGTTCACTGCCATGTAGGCAGCTTAGAAAATCCAAAACGACTGGATTCGTGTTTAATGCGGGTTCACTGCCATGTAGGCAGCTTAGAAATTGACCACCAGCAAATGCCTCAGATGATTTAATGTTCACTGCCATGTAGGCAGCTTAGAAATGTACTGCTAAGCATTGGTGCTGTGGTTTTTGGTTCACTGCCATGTAGGCAGCTTAGAAAGACAGTGGGTGAGAAGGTCGCGAACATACCTGGTTCACTGCCATGTAGGCAGCTTAGAAATTCCTGGGGAGTGCTGAAAGCGCGGCGAGCATGTTCACTGCCATGTAGGCAGCTTAGAAAAATTGAGGAACGCGTAATCTCAGGAGGTATACGTTCACTGCCATGTAGGCAGCTTAGAAAAGGAACAATTCCATCGGTGTATTGATCTGCTAGTTCACTGCCATGTAGGCAGCTTAGAAAAGAAGGGCATTGATTGTGGGGCTGGGCTTACCGTTCACTGCCATGTAGGCAGCTTAGAAAGGCTGAGCATGTGTCACATATCCAGCGGCCAGGTTCACTGCCATGTAGGCAGCTTAGAAAGATATGAATATTCACACTGTATTCGACCTTGCGTTCACTGCCATGTAGGCAGCTTAGAAAATTGATTCACGGTTCTCTTATACATCTTTAGTGTTCACTGCCATGTAGGCAGCTTAGAAAGAAAACCAATATCAGAGATTTGATAGTCTTGGGTTCACTGCCATGTAGGCAGCTTAGAAAAACTGCTGCGCCTTGATAGGCTCACCAGTAGGGTTCACTGCCATGTAGGCAGCTTAGAAATTTGTCTGAAAGTGGCCATAGTTTTCTCTCTAGTTCACTGCCATGTAGGCAGCTTAGAAATCTAGCATTTCCAATTAGATTCCACGGCAAAAGTTCACTGCCATGTAGGCAGCTTAGAAATGAAACTCAAGGTATGCGCCTAAGCGACTTATGTTCACTGCCATGTAGGCAGCTTAGAAATCATCGGTGTTGGTCCGTGGAGCTTATACAACGTTCACTGCCATGTAGGCAGCTTAGAAATAGCGACTCTGTGTATACTCCCCCACCTGAGAGTTCACTGCCATGTAGGCAGCTTAGAAAATGGCCCATTTCAGGTCATTAATAAAGCTTTTGTTCACTGCCATGTAGGCAGCTTAGAAAAAGTCCACGGCCTAGCTAGAATAATTGCAACCGTTCACTGCCATGTAGGCAGCTTAGAAACTTACCTGTAGCAGTGTTATAAAACTGAATACGTTCACTGCCATGTAGGCAGCTTAGAAAAGGATTGTGCGGCCAATGATCAAGCGCCATGTGTTCACTGCCATGTAGGCAGCTTAGAAAATCATGTTACCAGTGAAGATATATTGTTCATTGTTCACTGCCATGTAGGCAGCTTAGAAATCAATCTGACCATCGCTGCCCACCAGCCCATCCGTTCACTGCCATGTAGGCAGCTTAGAAACCTTGATGGGCATTCCTGTAATCACGTCTCAGGTTCACTGCCATGTAGGCAGCTTAGAAAAATGAGTGACTTGAAGATGCCACCACCGCCAGGTTCACTGCCATGTAGGCAGCTTAGAAACAGGACAATACGAAACAGATTTTAGACGTATTGTTCACTGCCATGTAGGCAGCTTAGAAAAGAGACATGGGGTATCTGGATCGGCGGAATTGGTTCACTGCCATGTAGGCAGCTTAGAAACAGCCCCTGCATTTTTTCCACTTGCGTTAAGAGTTCACTGCCATGTAGGCAGCTTAGAAAATCCAGCGCTTGTGTGCCTGCCTGCATGTATGGT
>Ga0172375_10001764_pt1 | contig 34590 bp, 28 predicted proteins | sample LakKiv1m_FD_114537 | JGI IMG/M metagenome (GOLD analysis project Ga0172375, IMG submission 114537) | Freshwater microbial communities from Kabuno Bay, South-Kivu, Congo - kab_092012_11.1m | ecosystem: Environmental > Aquatic > Freshwater > Lake | place: Democratic Republic of the Congo... | reverse complement strand
CAATGCAGGTGGTTTACAACCTGAAAGACCCGTCACCTGCCTTTTTCGAAATTTATGACCTTACTGGTCGTAAGGTTTTCAGCCAGCAATTGAATGTTGAAAACAAATCAATAACAATTTCACAACAGCAGTTAAATGGCGGTGTTTACATGTATTCGCTTGTACAGAATGGTGTAGCAGTGGCTTTGGATAAAATGGTGATAATCAAATAAAAATTATGAAAAAACTTTTTCTTTTTCTGATCCTTTTTAACGGTTCCTTTTTAACGGTTAACGCCCAATGGGTAGATCAGGTTTCTGGTACAGCTTCGCTGCTAGGCCCGGTATTTTTCCCGTCGGCTGATACCGGTTACATTGCTGGTGAAGTCGCTTTTTTGAAAACTACCAATGGCGGAGCGAATTGGAACTTTAAAAGTTTTGTTCCCAATGGGTATTCAATTTATTTTACTTCAAACAGTACTGGATTTTGTACCAGAAATGACAGTTTGTTTAAAACTACAGATGGAGCTGACACTTGGTCTCCGGTTTTGCACAGAACCGATGTGAATTTCCAACCATTTTTCATCAATCCCGATACGGGTTTTGCAGTAGGTGTTCATTTTTCAGATTCTATTTATGTATATAAAACTATGGATGCCGGCAATACATGGTCGTTTGTCAATTCGGTATTAAATATGTCTTATACTCCAATTGCTGATGTGCACTTTATTAATGATAATGTCGGCATCATTGTAACAGAATGGGATTTAATTATTCGTACTAATGATGGAGGAAATACTTGGTCAACTGTTTATGATGATCCCCTTGACCGTCCATTTACATCTGTACATTTTCCAACGTCCTCTATTGGTTACGCTGTTGGTGCTATTATCTTAAAATCTACTGATGCCGGGCTAACATGGAACGAACTTACCACACCCGTAACAAGTGAATATTTACGTTCCGTCTATTTTACCAGTGCTGATACAGGATATGTTGTGGGGGGCGATGGTCTGAGCACTGGTTGTATAATTGAAACAAATGATGGTGGTGCAAATTGGATTTTGTCGTTAACTGCAAGTAATACTTTTACTTCGGTTTATTTCCCTGTTTCTGATATTGGTTATACGTGTGGTACCAATGGTAAAGTCATGAAATATACTAAAGGAGCTAATGTGGAAGATATAGAGGACGCTTTTATATCATTCAATTGTTATCCCAATCCTTCTAATGGCATTTTTAATATACAAACGAAACAAGATGAAGTTTCTACAATACAAATTGTTAATCCTCTGGGTTCTGTTGTTTTTGAAAAAAAATTAACCATAGAAAAAATTCAACAGATAGATGCAAGTTGCCTTGCTAAGGGCTTGTATTATTTGAGGGTGCAAAGCGAAGATAATGTTTACACAGATAAGATTGTTTTTGATAAATAGTGCACTCGTTGTTGGAAGTTTGCAAATCGCACAATCAAAGGAATTAAGTCGGATTATTAATCCATTTCATTATTTCTTCTCTTGAAACATTTTTTCTTTTTGCATAATCGTTCAACTGATCATCGCCTATTTTGCCGATACCAAAATAGCGAGCTTCGGGATTTGCAAAATAAATGCCACATACAGAGGAAGCGGGATGCATAGCTGCACTTTCGGTAAGTTTGATTCCTGTTTTTTCTGTTACATTCATCACATCAAAGAGTTTGAATTTCTCAGAATGATCAGGACAGGCAGGATAGCCGAAGGCAGGGCGTATGCCTCTGTATTTTTCGGTAAGTAATTCTTTGGTTGATAGATTTTCGTTTCTATCATAAGCCCAGAATTCTTTTCGTACTTTTAAATGAAGGAGTTCTGCAAAGGCTTCTGCTAAGCGGTCAGAGAGTATTTTCAAAAGTATAACACTGTACTCATCATTATTTTTAATGTAATCTTCAATTGCGGTTTCTATTCCTATGCCTGCTGTACAAGCAAAGGTTCCAATATAATCTTCAATTTCGCTTGATTCAGGTGCTACAAAGTCAGCCAACGAAAAATGTGGAGCTCCGTCACTGTGTTTGCTTTGCTGACGCAACATGGGGAAGACAGTTTTTTTGTTTTCAGTATTTGTAATTATTATATCGTCTCCGATTGTATTTGCATGATAGAAACCCACCACTGCATTGGCTTGCAACATTTTTTTATCGTAAATTAATTTTAATATTTCTTCAGCATCTCTCATCAATTTGCGTGCTTCGGTTCCAACCTCAACATCATCAAGCAATGTAGGATATTTGCCTTTAATTTTCCAAGTGTGGAAAAAGGCGTTCCAGTCAATAAACGGAATTATTTCATTTATGGGGAAGTCAATCAGATATTTATTTCCGATAAATGTAGGTTTTTGTATTTCAACTTTTTCCCAATTTATTTTAAATTTATTTGCTCGCGCTTCTTCAATGGAAACTGTAGCTTTTTCAGTATTTATAGCATAGTATTCATCACGAATTTGTTGCTGTTGACTTTGAAGTTCTTTAATATAATCTATACACAAACCATCATCCAGTAAGTTGTTTGACACGGTTACAGCACGCGAAGCATCAGCTACATGAAGCACCACACCGGTATATGATGGCGCAATTTTTACGGCGGTATGAATTTTTGAAGTAGTTGCACCACCGATGAGCAAAGGAATTTGCAAATTGTTTCGTTGCATTTCTTTTGCCACGTGAACCATTTCTTCGAGTGATGGAGTAATGAGACCGCTGAGTCCAAGCACATCGTAATTTCCTTCAATAGCTTTATTAATAATTTTTTCTGCAGGAATCATCACACCCATGTCGTCCACTTCGTAGTTATTACAACGCAAAACTACAGCAACAATATTTTTTCCAATATCGTGCACATCGCCTTTAACCGTAGCAAGCAATATTTTTTTTCTGGATTTTGTTTCAAGTGTTTTCTCTTTATTTTCTTTTTCAATATAAGGTAATAGATGTGCAACGGCCATTTTCATTACTCTTGCACTTTTTACTACTTGAGGTAAAAACATTTTTCCGGAACCGAATAAATCACCAACAACCTTCATTCCATCCATGAGCGGGCCTTGAATAATGTTCATCGCATTTTTTGATTGTTTATATTCTTCTTCAATATCGTTGATAAGATACTCTGTGATGCCTCGTATCAATGCAAACTGCAAGCGATTTGCCACATTTTGATTTCGCCATTCATCACTTTTTGTTTCCTCTTTTTTTAATTGATGAAAATTTTCGGACAAAGAAATGAGTCGTTCAGTGGCATCTTCTCTGCGATCCAGAATTAAGTCTTCAACGGCTTCGAGTAAATCGGGAGGAATATTTTCATATACTTCAATCATGCCTGCATTCACAATTCCCATATCCATGCCTGCTTTCACTGCATGATAAAGAAATGCAGCATGTATAGCTTCACGGACGCGATTGTTTCCGCGGAATGAAAATGAAAGATTGCTAACGCCTCCGCTTACTTTTGCTAATGGAAGATGAGTTTTTATCCATTGTGTTGCGTTAATAAAATCAACGGCATAATGGTTATGTTCAATGATACCGGTACCTATGGCAAGTATGTTTGGATCGAAAATAATATTTTCGGGTGCTACACCTGCTTTTTCAATAAGCAGATGGTAAGCTCTTTGGCATATTTGAATTTTCCGTTCAAAAGAATCAGCTTGTCCAGTCTCATCAAAAGCCATTACAATCAGAGCTGCACCATATCTTTTAATTTTGATGGCTCGTTCTAAAAATGCATCTTCACCTTCTTTTAAACTGATTGAATTTACAATTCCTTTTCCTTGCAGGCATTTTAAACCGGCTTCTATCACAGACCATTTAGAAGAGTCAATCATTACGGGAACTTTAGCTACTTCGGGATCGGAAGCAATCATGTTTAAAAAGTTAGTCATTTCTGCTTCAGAATCTAGCATGGCTTCATCCATGTTTACATCAATGATTTGAGCCCCATTTTCAATTTGTTTTTTAGTTACATTGAGCGCTTCATCATATTTTTTTTCTTTGATAAGCCGTGCAAAAAGAGCAGAACCGGCTACATTTGCCCGTTCGCCAATATTTACAAAATTACATTCTTTAAACAATACCACCGATTCAAGTCCGCTATACGTGGAAATTTTTTCTGTATGTATAAGTTTACGTGGCTGGTAATTACTCACTAAATCAGCTATTACTTTTATATGTTGTGGTGTTGTTCCACAGCATCCGCCAATGATATTAACCAAGCCCGAATCTAAATATTCTTTAACGGCATCTGCCATAGTGGAGGCACTTTCTTTATAATTACCGAAAGCATCCGGCAGTCCGGCATTGGGATGAGCACTAATAAAAAAAGGAGCTTTTTCGGATAGTTCTAATAAGTAAGGTTGTAGCTGTTTTGCACCAAGGGCACAGTTAAGCCCAATGCTCAGCAATGGAAAGTGCGAAATGGAAGTAAGAAAGGCATCGGGTGTTTGTCCTGATAATGTTCTTCCGCTGGCATCTGTGATAGTAAATGATACCATGACCGGAATTCGTTTTTTTATTTTGTCAAAATAATGTTCAATGGCAAAAAGGGCTGCTTTACAGTTCAGCGTATCAAAAACGGTTTCGACAAGGAGTATATCAACACCGCCTTCAATAAGCCCTTTTAATTGTTCTGAATAGGATTCAGCCATTCTATCGAAGGTAACAGCCCGATAGGCAGGATTGGTAACATCGGAAGAGATGGAAGTAGTTTTGTTAGTGGGACCGATAGAACCCGCTACAAATCTTGGTTTTGAAGGATTGTCGTTGGTAAATTTTAGGGCAACTTCTTTTGCAATTTTAGCAGCATTGAAATTAATTTCATAAACCAAATCCTGCATACCGTAATCTTCCAAGCTAATAGAAGTGGAGTTAAAGGAATTTGTTTCAACAATATCAGCACCAGCTTCGAAATACTTTTCATGAATTTGTTTGATGATTTCAGGTTGAGTAATAGAAAGCAGATCATTATTTCCTCTTTGTTCTTTTGGATGATTTGCAAATCGTTCGCCACGAAAATCACTTTCTTGAAGCTGGTGTTGCTGAATAAGTGTTCCCATGGCACCATCAAGAACCAGAATTCGTTCTTTTAAAATATCTTCTATTGTCATATTATTTTATTGGTTGTTATTGATGGTGCTAATTTTAAAATCGTTTGCAAAATTACAATACTTATCATAAAAAAAGGAATACCTAAAAAAAGTATTCCTTAATCAATTTATTCGATGTGTAATTTAGCATTCAGAATGAACATTCACTGCTTCAACGGATTTGATTTCAGGAACAGCTTTAATCATAGCTTGTTCAACGCCTTGTTTCAATGTCATAATGCTCATTGAACAACAGCTGCAGGCGCCTTGAAGTTCCACATTAACTACAAAATCATCAGTAATTTCAATAAATCGAATGCTTCCGCCATCCGCTTCAAGATAAGGTTTAATTTGATCAATAACTGCTACTACTCTTTTAATTAATTCGGGATCTGTTTGTGCCATAATAGTTAATTTTAAAATGATTACTTATTGGTTATTTCTAATATTTTTGTTGGCTCTATATTGGCATTTCGAATGGCAATCTGCTGAGAAACAAGCTCAGCCAGCGAAAGGAAAGCACTTCCAACAACAGAGTCTTTATCGAGTGCAACGGGAATACCGCTATCACCGGATTCGCATATACTTTGGACAAGAGGAATTTGGCCGAGCAAGGGAACATTCATTTCATCAGCAAGCTTTTTGCATCCTTCTTTTCCAAAAATATAATATTTATTTTCTGGATATTCTTTTGGAGTAAACCATGACATATTTTCAACCAGTCCTAATATTGGAACGTTAATACTTTCCTGAGAAAACATATTGACCGCTTTGCGAGCATCAGCCAAGGCAACATTTTGAGGAGTACTAACGATAACCACGCCGGTAACAGGAATTGTTTGAACAAGGGTAAGATGAATATCCCCTGTACCCGGAGGAAGATCAATAATTAAATAATCCAATTCGCCCCATTCAGCATCGGAAATAAATTGTGTTATAGCACTTGAAGCCATTGGTCCGCGCCAAATCATTGCTTTTGATGGGTCCACAAAAAAACCAATGGAAACTAAATGTATTCCATATTTTTCGATTGGGAGAAAATGCATTTTTTCACCAACTTGAATAGTTTTTGGTTGAGCGTTTACTAAGTCAAACATCAGTGGAATGGAAGGCCCGTATATATCGGCATCTATCAACCCAACTTTTGCACCTGATTTTGATAATGAAATGGCTAAATTTACGGATACTGTTGATTTTCCTACCCCACCTTTTCCTGAAGCTACAGCAATAATATTTTTTACTCCACTTAGTAAATTTTCTTTCTTTTTTGGTTGAGTAGTTACGTTTGACAACATCGTAACCACAACATTTAAGTCTTCTCCGGCATATTTTTTTACCGAATCAATACATGCTTTTTTTATGCTTTCTTTTAATGGGCAAGCAGGTGTAGTGAGAACAACAGAAAAACGAACATCGTTTCCGTTTATTTCAATATCTGAAATCATATTAAGACTTACTAAATCCTTCTTAAGGTCAGGGTCCATAACATGACCAAGAGCTTCTAGTATTTTATCTTTGGTAACTTTCATTTTTTCCTTATTTAGAATGTGTAAAGATAATAATATTATTCTATACGCAAATACCTATTTTTTCAAAATTAGTTTAACCAACAAATAGTTCTGTATTTGGATTCCAAAATTGTTTTTCAAAATGCTGTATTTTGTTTTCTATCACATGAATTCCTTCGCTTTCTAATAATTCCTTCATCACATCCCCACCGCCAAAATAATTTTTTCCGGTAAGCAAACCATTTCGATTAACCACTCTATGTGCCGGTATATTTAGTGTGTGGGATTTGTTCAAAGCCCAACCTACCATCCTTGAAGAACCTTTAGAACCGAGATATTCGGCAATGGCACCGTAGGTAGTGATTTTGCCATAAGGGATCATAGCTACAACCTGATAAACTTTTTCGAAGAAAGAAATTTCTCCAACATTTTTATTTATTTTTTTCATTTAATTGAAAAGATAAGTAGTTTATTGAATATCCTTCATTTCTGAATAGTTGTTCATAATGTGTTTGAATTGAAAGGATGTCGTCAACACAATCAGAATTGTACAAATCGTGAGTTTGATAAAGTAAATTATGTTTAAATTTTTCAATTGTTTCTATGGTATAATCGAACAAAAGCAAATGGTCAGTTTTAAGATGAATAATGGCATTGGGTTTCAGAAATTTTCTGTATTTTTCAAGGAAAATGGGTGATGTCAGGCGTTTTTTTTCTTTTTTGGGTTGAGGGTCCGGAAATGTAATCCATATTTCGTCCACTTCATTTTCTGCAAAATATTTTTCAATCCATTCAATTTGTATTCTTAAAAATCCAACATTAGTAATTTTCTCGTCTATTGCAGTTTTTCCACCGCGCCAAATACGTGCGCCTTTAATATCAATGCCGATAAAATTTTTTTCGGAATTTTTTTTTGCAAGACCGAGAGTATATTCTCCTTTTCCACATCCAAGTTCAAGTACAAGAGGTTTAGAGTTTTTAAAAAAGTTCTTATTCCAATGACCTTTTAATTCAAAATCTTTTTCAATAAAATTAAATTTTGGTTGAATAACATTTGGAAAAGTATCGAGTTCGGCGAATTTCTGAAGTTTGCGTTTTGCCACGGTAGAAAAAATAATGCAGAATTACTTCTTTTCCAAAACCCAAGCTTTTGGATTTTCAGATTTACGGATGTTTTCCAGCTGCTGATCTGCTGCTTCCTGAGTAGCAAAACCACCATAGGCAACACGGTACAAGCCCTGTTCGTTCTGGCCAACCAGTTCGGATTTAAATCCTTTATTCTTTAGTTGATGAGCAAACTTTTCAGCATTAGAATATGATTTGAAACAACCACCTACAATAAAATAGCTTGAACCAGTTTCGCTTGTTTTAACATCATCGTAATTTTCAGAAAGGATAGTAGTTGTAGGACGAATAGAATTTTGTTTAATAACAGCAAATGGCCGCCTGTATTCAACCATGTTTGCTTTTTTCTCAGAATGTTTTATAAATGGAACATAACTAAAGAAGTTTGAATATTTTGATTCGAGCGAATTTAAGCTAAACATTCCCCAAACACACAAAGCGGCAATTGGTATGGTTACAGCAGCAATTTTTCGAACAGTTCTGTATGACTTTCGTTCAGAAACGAGTAGTGGCTGTTTTTTAATTTTCTGTTCGATACGGAATTTTAAGTCGGAACGGAAAATAGCCGGAGAAACAAATGAACTCAATCCGAATGCTTCGATATTATAATTGATATTTTTATAAGGTTCGAAGTTAAGCTTTGATTCAAAATCAAGAAACAAAACACCAAGAGAGGGTAGTTCCAAACGGCGCCGTAATTGAAGAGTACTGTTTGATTCATCAACAAAATTCTTAATTAAAACTAATGCATCAACGAAAGAAATAGTTTCTTTTTTAGCTATGTAGTTTGCTAAAACACCATCGTTGTTTGTGATGTTTTTATTAAAAGCAATATCCTTTGAAGGTGGAAAAAACTGATGATGAACAGGGTTAATTGAAGCCGATTTTTGATGAGTGATAAATGCTGCAAACCCAGGAACAATTACACATTCGTGGTAAAACAGCAAATCTCCAATATGTTTTTCAATGTTCATTTTATAGATTCAAATTTTTGCAAATTTCGGCAAGGTCTTCGGGTGAGTCAACCGAGATGGAATCCTTTTCAGTTTCCGCAACAAATATAGTGAAATTATTTTCAATCCAGCGCAATTGTTCCAGTGATTCTTTTTGTTCTAAAACAGATGGCTTTAGTGTTACAATTTTTTTCAAAACTTCCGAACGGTACGCATACATTCCTATATGTTTGTAAAAGTTATGTAAACGCACCCAATCTTTTTCAGTTTTACCTCTTAAAAAAGGAATAGGAGATCTGCTAAAGTAGATTGCATGCGAATTATTTGCCACAACAACTTTAACGACATTTGGATTAAAAAGTTCATCCGTTTTAGTTATTTTTTTTGCTAAGGTAGCAATCTGGACGCCTTTGTTATCAAAGCATTTGGATATGCCTTCTAGTTGAGTGGGTTGAATAAATGGCTCATCTCCCTGAATATTAATAACCAAATCAAAGTGTTGATTATTGTTAGAATAATAATTCAAAACCTCTGCGCATCTTTCTGTGCCACTGGAATGTAAAGCTGAAGTCATTAGTGCGTTTCCTTTAAATGATTCAACAACTTTTAGTATTCTGTCATCATCGGTTGCAACAACTATTTCATTAACACAATTTGCCTTCTTTACCTGCTCATACACGCATTGTATCATTGACTTATTGCCAATCATACACAAGGGCTTACCGGGAAAGCGAGTAGAATCATAGCGAGCGGGAATTATGCCTAGTGTTTTCAACAATAGTAGATTTGAAATTTTCTAAAAAAGTCCGTGAATTTCTGCGTCAATTTTATTGATGATCATTCCAAGATCTCCTGGATTTTCAGAAAAGTTGATATTGTCTACATCAATAATTAATAGCTTACCGATTTTATATTCGCTAATCCAAGCCTCGTAGCGCTCATTTAATCTATTTAAATAATCAATGCGAATTGAATTTTCATAATTTCTTCCTCGTTTTTGAATTTGGTTTACTAGAGTAGGGACAGAAGCTCTAAGATAGATAAGCAGATCAGAAGGTTGAATAAACGTACTCATCAATTCAAATAGTGAGCTGTAATTTTCGAAATCACGCGTAGTCATCAATCCCATCGCATGTAAATTGGGAGCAAAGATGTATGCATCCTCGTAAATTGTTCGATCTTGAATCACCGTTTTTGTTTTTCTTCGAATGTCAACAATCTGACGGAAACGGCTATTTAGAAAATAAACTTGAAGATTAAATGACCAACGCTGCATATCTTCATAAAAATTATTCAAATAGGGATTGGTTTCAACATCTTCGTAATGCGGTTCCCAGTGATAATGTTTTGCTAAAAGCCGAGTAAGAGTGGTCTTACCCGATCCAATGTTTCCTGCTATTGCTATATGCATATATTGTTTATTTAAAAATTAAAATTATAAAATATTTTATTCAATCGATGAAATAAAAAAATGTTTATTCATTAAAGTTTACGTTAGAAGTATAAATACTAAAACCAAGTTTCGTTAAAATAATTAATTTGCTTTGTCTTACATTTGCTGAAATGGCATCAGCCACAGGTAATATAATTTTATTTTCTTCAAGTGATTTGAGATTAAATTGGTGTAGCGTTTGATCTTTAATGTAAAGGAGATTTTCACCAATTAACTGAAAGCAGGGCAGGGGTTTTAAAATATATGTTTTGGAAAAAGTACCATAGCGGTCAAACACCATAACGCCATTCAGTGTATCAGATAAATAAATAAAATTATTGTATTCCTTCATAAACACAGGTTTCATTGCATCTGACTCTTGTAAAAAACTTTCGCTTTTGTTCGAAACAGAAATGTTAATGTCAAATCTATATAGTTGAAATGATTCCTGATCAAAAGTCCAGAATGCATTTTGGGTAGAAGTGCAAGCAAGCAATGTTTGCGAAAACCCCTTATCTGCTAGTGAAATGGGATCTCCCTTTGGGCTCAATGTATTATCTAAAAAAACAATTTTACTAAAATCTTTGTAAAAAACTAATATCTTAAGAGGATCCGTAACATCAATAGAAGCAATATCTCCATAGCTTTTATCATCAAAAGTTTTTAAAAGGTTGCCAGACAAATCGTATTTCAATAATTTTTCTTGCTGAACAATGTAAATATTTCCTAAATCATCGCTTGTTAAAATAGTTCCACTTTGAGGAATTGTTTTGTCAAGTATAAAAATGTTTTGACCACTTGATTCAAACAACGGAATAGTCCAAAGTAGCAGGAGAGCAATGCTTATTTTTTGAAATAATAGTTTGGCTGTTTTTATCATTATTCACATTGATTATGAATTTGCATTACTTCATCAACAATGGTTCGATCGTTTGATAGTCGGGGAACTTTATTTTGACCTCCCAGTTTCCCTTTCGATTTGAGCCAAGCGTAGAAAGTGTTTCTTTTCAATGAACGAATAATGGGTTGGCGAAGTGCAATGTTATGGTAACGCTTAGCTTCATAGTCGGAGTTAACGGACTTGAGCGCATTATCAAGTACTTCTGTAAAATATTCAATATTCTCAGGATGTTGTTCAAATTCAATAAGCCACTCGTGTGCTGCATTTTCATTATCGGTAAAATACACGGGTGCAGCCGTATATTCGCTGATAATGGCATTAGATTTTTCGCATGCGATAGACAAGGCTTTTTCAGCATTATCAATCATCAACTCTTCTCCGAAAGCATTAATAAAGTTTTTAGTTCGACCAGCGATTTTAATCCGATAGGGATTTAGTGAGGTGAAAGCAATAGTATCTCCTATCATATAACGCCACAAGCCAGAGTTTGTGGATATAACAAGTGCATATACTTTATTTAATTCAACTTCATTCAGAGAAAGTACCTTTGGATTCTCAACATCCAAATGCTCGAAAGGAATAAATTCATAAAAGATTCCATAATCCAGCATCAACAGCATGTCATCAGAATTATTGCGATCTTGTATGCCAAAAAAACCTTCGGAAGCATTATAGGTTTCAAGGTAATTCATTTTGGATGAAGGAATCAATTTTCGAAACTGTTCACGATAGGGATTAAAACTTACACCTCCATGGATTATCAACTCTAAACTCGGCCATACTTCCATTAAATCCTGTTTCCCTGTAATTTCGAGTACTCGTTTTAATAATAATAATGCCCAGCTAGGCACACCTGTTACGTTCGTAACATTTTGAGGAATGGTGGCCAATGCCATCTGTTCAATTTTGCTTTCCCATTCATCCATCAATGCGATGGTCAGATTAGGTACACGTTTAAATTCAGCCCAAAATGGAAGGTTTTGAATAATGATGGCCGATAAATCTCCGTAGTATGATTCGTTATTAAATTCACAAATCTGATGACTGCCGCCCATTCCAATAGCTCTACCGCTAAAAAGCAGTGTGTCGGGATTGTTGTTGCAATAGATAGAGAGCATATCCTTTCCTCCTTTAAAATGGCAATCCTCCAATGCTTCTTCGCTTACAGGAATGAATTTACTTTTATCGTTTGTTGTTCCTGATGATTTTGCAAACCAACGAATATCCGAATTCCACAAAATGTTTTGTTCTCCTCGCCGAACCCTTTCTATGTAAGGTTTTAAGGATTCGTAATCATTTAAGGGAACATTATTTCGAAATTGTTCAATATCACTAATGTTTTTATAATCATACTTTTTGCCCCATTCGGTGTCCTTTGCTGTGGCAAGAAGTTTTTTGAGCCATTCGGATTGCACTTCATGCGGATACTTCATAAAAAGGTCAATCTGATGAATCCGTTTCTTCATCAACCATGATATGAAAGTATTGAAAAGTGCCATTGAAAAGTTAATTTGTCTTTCACAAATCTACATAAGTTTTTCACATATTAACAATGTTTTGTAAAAAAAATATTTGTATGGGTGTTTTTGTAAATTAGTATCTTTGATTCGTTTGAAAATAGGTTAATTTCAAATTTATAATTAATGATTAGCTTTCCAAATTGCAAGATAAATCTCGGACTTCATGTAATAGAAAAAAGAAATGATGGTTTTCATAATATAGAAACTGTCTTTTTCCCTTTACCATTTTGCGATGTGTTGGAAATTGTTGAACACAAAAAAATAACATCATTAACAAATTATGGTCTGCCAATTAATGTTGATGATGAAAAGAATTTGTGCATGAAAGCGTATCTCTTATTATCAAACGATTTTGATTTGCCACCAGTTTCCATCTATCTTTTAAAAAACATTCCCACAGGTGCAGGATTAGGTGGGGGATCATCAGATGCCACGCATACGTTATTATTACTAAATGATTTATTTTCATTGGAAATTCCTACGAATAAAATAATAGAATATTCTCGAAAGTTAGGAAGTGATTGTGCTTTTTTTATTGAAAACAAAACAGTATATGCTTATGGAAAGGGTGATCAATTTGAAAATATACAACTTAACTTAAAAGGATTGTATTTAGTTATAGTGATTCCGAACGTATCTGTTTCTACTGTTGATGCTTATTCTGCAATTAAACCAACCCTGCAATTAAAATCTGTTAAAGAAATAATTCAACAACCTATTCAGAAATGGGAAAAATTGCTTACTAACGATTTTGAAAAAGTAGTTTTTGATCAATATCCTGAAGTTAAAATTCTTAAAGAAACTCTTTATTCCAAAGGTGCAATTTATTCAAGCATGAGCGGAAGTGGTTCCGCTGTTTACGGTTTGTTCGACAAAGAAGTTGAGGTTTCTGCGCATTTCAAAAATCACAAAATATGGACTGGATTTTTATAATGTAAATTCATTAAATGTTTTTCAAAATAAATCGTGGTAGTATTTTCATTAACAATGCTACAATTCTCCAGCGATTTGTAACGTAAACAACTTTTCTCTTTCTTTGAATTGCTGTATATATTTGCTTAGAAGCTTTTTCGACTGTAGATAGCCAAAATATTTTATCACTTTGCGCCATAGCTGTATTTACAAATCCTGGTCGGATATCTGTAACTACTATCGGTGCTTTTAAGTGATGTGCTTTGAATCTCAATGCTTCCAAATAATTTATTTGATAAGCCTTTGTAGCTCCATAACCCAGTGCATATTGATTTCCGCGGATACCGGCAATTGAACTTATGCCAATAATATGGCCTTTATTCTGTTTCAAAAAATAATTAAAAGCCCAATCTGCTACCAAAGTAAAGCCGGTAACATTGGTATCAATCGTTATTTTTTCTATTGAATAATCAACTGATTCCGAAAGGAAACCAGTACCAGAAGAAATGATTAAAAGATCAAGGCCTCCTAGCTCTTCTGCCAACTCTTCAAGACATAGAATGGATTTTAAATAATCTGAAATATCAAAATTACGAACCACAAAATTTTCGGAATTTTCTTTTTTTATTTCTTCAAGTAACTCTTGGCGTCTACCCGTGATGCCAACTTTATAATTATGTTGAACAAGGATTTTTGCAAGCCCTCTTCCAATACCCGAAGTAGCGCCAACAACGATGGCTTTTTTCATACTAGCTGAAGAGATATAATTTTATCTACTAACACTTGTGCAAGTTTAATCTTTGATTCCTCTGTCCAGCCTGCAATGTGAGGAGTTAACACCGTTCGATCTGAATGGATAAGATAATGATATGCTTCGGGAAGTTCTATCTCGTTCAGTATGTCGAATGATGTACCTTCATATTCCAATACATCCAACGCAACGCCAAGTACTTTTTCTTTTTTAATTCCATCAACCAAATCATCCGTCTTTACTACCTTACCGCGTGATGTGTTTACAAAATATATATTCTTTTTGAATTTATTTAGAAATGTTTTATTGACCATAAAGGTAGTCTCTTCGGTCAATGGCACATGTAGACTTAGAATATCAGCTGTTTCGAAAACTTCTTCCATGGATGATTCTCTACAGAAGTCGTCTGAATAATTAAATTTGTATTTGTCGTAGGCAATCACATTTGCTTCAAATCCATTTAATTTTCTCGCAAATGCGCTACCCATATTCCCGTATCCGATAATAGCAATCGTTTTGCCCTTTATTTCCGTTCCTCTGTTTTCCTCACGTAAGCGAATATTGTTTCGCATTTGCGTATCCGCAGTTTTTAATTTGTTCATCAACATGAGCAACATCCCAATGGCATGTTCACCTACAGCATCACGATTTCCTTCAGGAGAATTTAATAATTTGATGTTATTAGAAACAGCAAAATCAATATCTATGCTTTCCATACCGGCACCAACACGCCCAATGAATTTTAAATTTTTTGCTTTCTCAAGAATAGCCCTATCAAGTTTAATTTTACTTCGAATAATTATACCTGTGTAAATTGAAATAATTGTGGAAAAATCATCATAATTATAATCAGCAAAATAGTCGCAAACAAAACCTGCTTTTTCAAGTTCATTCTGTAAAAACGGATGAGCATTATCAATAAATAAAATTTTTTTCATTGATGTTTTTGTTCGACGATACTAAATTATAAAAAAATTAAATTATTAAATCTTAACATTGTTAGTAATAAAAACGAACTCCTCAACACTCAATGTTTCGGCACGTCTGCTGTATAATGATGATTCAATATTTTCAATTGTAAAAGCGCTTAAGCCGTTGCGCAACATTTTCCGACGTTGATTAAAAGCCGCTTTTACCACATTTTTAAAAAGTTTTTCATCACAATTTAGTTTTTTTACATTATTGCGAGTCAATCTTATTACTGCTGATTTTACTTTTGGAGGAGGTGTGAAACAATTTTCGTCAACAGTAAAAAGATTTTCAATTGTGAAAAATGCTTGTAATAATACACTTAAAATACCATAGGTCTTTTTCCCTGGGGGAGAACAAATGCGATTGGCTACTTCAAGCTGAAACATGCCAACCACCTGGTCAATCCTATTTTTGTTCTCAAAAACATTAAAAAGAATTTGACTTGAAATGTTGTATGGAAAATTTCCTATGATTGAATAATTGTTTTCAAAAATGCTTGAGATGTTGAAGCGTAAGAAGTCAGCTAAAATAATTTTATCCTTTTTCATGGGAAATTTTTGTAAAAGATATTCTACCGATTCATTGTCAATTTCGATTAAAACTATTTCGCTTTCTTTTTTGTTAAATAAATACTTGCTCAAAACACCTGTACCGGGGCCGATTTCAAGAATATTCGAAGGATTGTTTAGCAAACTTTCAACAATATTCTGCGCAATTGCTTCATCATTTAAAAAATGCTGACCAAGATATTTTTTTGGTTTTACCATTGTTTCATTGGTTATTCGTTAAGTTGGTCACCACGAAGCAAACGGAATTGTTTACGTGCTTCAATAACAAAAAGGCTGGCTGGATATTTAGTAAGAATTTCCTGATAGATTTCCATTGCCTTTATTTTGTTGGCAAATTGGAATTGATAAAGCTGAGCACGTTTAAATAATGCATCATCGGCTAAAATATCAGCCGGATAATCCGTTGTTATTTTGGTATAAATAGTGTCCGCTTCATTATACAATCCTTCTTTTACTTTTATTTCTGCTTTTTTGTAAAGAACTTCATCTGAGAGCGAATGTCCGGGAAATAATACATTTATTGAATCCAAAGTCATGAGCGCTTCTTTGTCCTTATTTTGGAATACCAGCAAATCAGCACTGCTGTAAATGTGCAATGCTTCAAAAGTTGTATCAGGATCACTTTCTGTGTTGTCGCTAATAAGGAGTGCGAGAGCCATAGCGTCATTTGCAATCAGCTTTGATGTAGCTGCTTTTAGTACATTAAGCTGTGCTTTCGCCCAATCAAATTCCCCAATATAATAGGAGAGTTTAGCATTCTTATATTTTGCTAAATGACCGATGGGTTCATTGGTGAATGCTTTATTTTTTTCGACTTGAGAATATAATAAAGTTGCTTCCCAAACATCGCCTGCCATAAGTAAAATATCTGCCAATTCAATCTTGCATTCTGCAACCGATTTTGAAGGTGCATTATTCATTGCAGTAGCTTCGTTAAGTAATGTTTTCGCTTGTTCTGTATTATGAAGATAAAAAGCTTCCAAATGAGCAAGGTCTTTCATCATTGGAATTACTGAAATAGATTTACCTAGTTCTTTGATAGTTGAAAAATAGATAGTTTCTAAATCTGTTAAATCTTTAACTGTATAATTTATTTGCGATGTAATCTGGACGTACTTTGTGTTCAATAATTCAATTTTACTATTCAGATAATAATAATTTTCAGGACCTTTTAAAATTATATATTCATAGGCTTTCCCAGCAGTAGCATAGTCTCCGTTAGATGCCGCTATCCGAGCAAGTGAAAACACATTTTCGCCCACTCCATCACCTCTTTTGTCTATTGCTTTAGCTTGAGTAAAAGCAGTTTCGAAATCTTTTTGCTGAATAGATAGCCAAAGTAACAAAAGCGAAAAGCTATTTTTGTCTGGATTTTTTTGTATTCTTTTAAGTAAATTTGTTTTGAGTAAACCTCCAACATTATTATTAATATCATCTGTTATCAAAACCTGTAAATTGTTTTCTACTTCTTCCAAATAAGAATCATTGAACTCGATTAAATCAAGATATTCATTTATCATGCTCAAATAATCTTGTCTTTTTTGATATATTTCAGCAAGTTCAAATCCGAAACGATAACTTCCTATAAGCAATTTTTTACCCTTGGTATATGTTTGAATGGAGTAATCTGTAAGATTTCTAAGCAAGAAAGCATTTGCAACATCAATAATATATTGTGGCTCTGGTTGCAGATTTTTTATAAGTGATTCATATTGTTGTTTCGATTTGGTTTCGTTTTTCTCTTGTGCATACACATATCCAAGATCCACCTGAAACTTGGGCACCAGCGGATTTTGTTTCATCATTTTTTTTGCTGTTTTTTCAGCTTTGTCATATTGTTTTAATTCGATCAAGCAGTCTAGGTAGGGCGAATAAAAAAGAGGATTTTGCTTTTTTACAAATAACTTTTCATATAATACAACCGCCTTGTCAAATTCTTTATTTTGAAAATACTGCGCAGCCAATTCCTCATCATTCTCCTGAGCTACGCCCTGAATGGATAATAACGTCATTGCAGTGTAAAAAAGAAAAAAAGCAGATAAAAAAGATTTCTTCATTTGTTTAATTACAAACGATTATCGAGCTTTTTTATTTTCCTCAATAATCTTTTCAATTTTTGGGTTTAATGAATCGAAGCGATTCAATTCGGTCTTTGCTGCGCCTACTGTATTCTTTACATTTTGCTCTAAAAAATTAGCGGCGTCCATTTCACTTTGAATATTCTCTTTTATTTTACTTTCTTGGATAGCCCCATTTTGAATGTCAATTCTAAGATTATCAAGTTGTTTTTCGGAATACGTTATTTCTTTGAAGTAGTGATTTTTGTTCAAAACAAAATCTTTAAGTGGTTTTTTTATTAAACCATATTGGCCTAAAGTACTCCAGTTTATATCGTTTTCTTTTTCTGTATAATTTTCCCTTAAGTAAGCAATGTTGTATTTGTATTTTTCATACTTTTCATTAATAACCGTTGTGTCAATTTCTAATAGAAGGGATTCAGTTTTTTTTATAACAGTTTTTAAGCTATCAATTTGTGAGAGCTCTTTCTTGTTTTTGTTCGGATTACAAGCAACAAAAAACAACATAATAAAAATAAAATATAGACTATTCTTCATAGAAACTATTTTCGGAAAAAATATAATTAGTTAATATATTCGAACCCTGTATATTTCACCAGGGCTGCGGGTATTTTAATTCCCTGTTCGGTTTGGTTTGCTTCAAGCAACGCGGCTACAATTCTTGGCAAAGCAAGTGCGCTTCCATTTAACGTATGAGCCAATTGGGTTTTGCCTTCAGCATCTTTAAAGCGTAACTTTAAACGATTTGCCTGAAAAGTTTCAAAATTAGAAATAGAGCTTACTTCCAGCCATTTTTTCTGACCAACTGCAAAAACTTCCATATCGTATGTTAGGGCTGATGTAAAGCTCAAATCACCTCCGCATAATTTTAAAATTCTGAAAGGGAGTTCAAGTTTTCGGAGAAGACTTGCAACATATTCGCGCATTATCTCTAGCGTTTCATAAGATTTTTCCGGATGCGCAATTTGAACAATTTCTACTTTGTCAAACTGATGCAATCGATTGAGTCCACGAACATCTTTACCATACGAGCCGGCTTCTCTGCGAAAACAGGCCGAGTAAGCGGTGCATTTAACAGGTAGTTCATCTGCCTTCAGCAACATATTTCTGTAGAGATTTGTTACTGGTACTTCAGCTGTTGGAATCATATATAATTTATCAATTCCGATAAAGTACATTTGACCGTCTTTGTCTGGCAATTGCCCTGTAGCGTATGCTGATTCTTCGTTAACGGCTAACGGGGGCTCTATTTCTGTATAACCTGCCTCAACTGCATTATCCAGAAAAAAGTTGATGAGCGCTCTTTGTAAGCGTGCGCCTTTGCCTTTGTAAACAGGAAAACCCGATCCTGTTATTTTATTGCCGAGCTCAAAATCTATGATGTCGTATTTAGAGGTAATGTCCCAATGAGGCAATGCCTCCTTATTCATTTGCGCAGCAGTTGCTTCAACCAGAACAATCTCATTATCTTCAGATGATTTTCCTTTAGGAACAGAGGCATGTGGTAAATTAGGTAACAAAACCAAAATATCAGTCAATTCTTTTTCAATAGCTTCTAATGCAATCCCACCGTCCTTTGATGACTGCTTAAGCTCCGCTGTTCTTCGTTTTAACGCAGCTACTTCTTCAGCGTTTCCTGATTTCATTAAAGCGCCTATTTCTTTAGCAATCCGGTTGGCTTCAGCTAGACTATCATCCAAGTTTCTCTTTGCTTCGCGACGATTAGTGTCTAATTCGAGTATTTTCTCAATTTGTAATTTTGCATCGAAATTTTTAATAGCTAATAATTCCAATACTTTTTCTTTATTTTCCTTAATATAATTGACCTGTAGCATATAGATGGTTTTGTTTGCAAATGTAAATAAAAAATCTCCCCCTGAAACAGAAGGAGATTTTTTAATAAAAAATAAATTTACTTATTCAGCAGGCAACGGAGTAACAGAAACAAAAGATTTATTATCTCGTTTCTTTTTGAACTCAACTACGCCATCAATTAGTGCAAACAATGTATGGTCTTTTCCAATTCCAACATTTTCGCCCGGATTGTGAACAGTACCGCGTTGTCTGATAATAATGTTACCAGCAATAGCCAATTGTCCACCGTATATTTTAACGCCTAAGCGTTTGCTATGTGATTCTCTGCCGTTGTGTGAACTTCCGGCTCCTTTTTTATGTGCCATAATTGTTACTTATTAAACTGCTTATTCAGCAGGAGTTTCTACTGATTCTTCCTTTTTTGCTTTTTTGGGCTTTGGTGTTTTGCCTCCGATATTTTCAATCGTTATTTTTGATAAATATTGACGATGACCATTCGACTTTTGGTAACCTTTTCTTCTTTTTTTCTTGAAAACAATCACTTTATCACCTTTTAAATGAGAGATGATCTTAGCGGTTACTGATGTTCCGTTAAGATAAGGAGTGCCAACTTCAACTTTACCATTATCATCCTTTAGCATCACCTGATCAAAATTAACAGAACTGCCAACTTCACCTGCAAGACGGTGAACAATGATGCTCTGGTCTTTTTCTACCTTGAATTGTTTTCCAGCTATTTCAACTATTACGTACATTTTCTACTGTATTTATTATTTAAATCTTAAAGATTTGGGGTGCAAAGATAGTAAATAAATTTATTTTACAAATAATCCCTGTTCTTTTTTTCGCCAAAATTCAAAATTACGCTATTTATCCGTATTTCTACCCAGACCACAAAAAACATAAAATGAATTTTGGGTATTAATGCGGTTGATTGATGACCGCTTGCAGAATTAGTTTTGTTTCATAATCTAATAAAAATCAATAATCCATAAAACTATAAAATCATGAAAACAAAATTAAACACTAAAAGTAAGCAAAGTAAAAGTATACACTACTTCGTATTTTGCAGTGCGGTTTTAACAAGTTTATTGTTTGCCGCTTTTTCATCTTCTGCCCAAAATGTGGCAGTTACAGACGACAGTCTCTATACTCCAAACGCATCAGCTGTTTTGGATATTAAATCAACATCAAAAGGAATTCTTATTCCTAGGGTAAGTTTAACAGGAACGTCATCTGCTTCTCCTATTACTACACCTGCTACTAGCTTGATGGTATACAATGAAGCAACAGTTTCGGATGTTACCCCGGGTTATTATTATTGGGATGGCACTCAATGGATAAAATTAGAAAGTACTGCAAGAGTTCAACCTGTTTTCAAGAATACAAGTGTTATTCTTACAAAAGCAGAAGAGTTAGTCATGGCTAGCAACGACATTACCGTAACTTTACCTCAAATTACAAATGCTGATAATGGTTTAGAAATTACAATCAAAAATGTGGGTACTTATACCGACTTGGTAATTGTTCAGGGTTATAGCGGAGCTACCATTGATGCAACAACAACAGCTAATCTTTATCGTTGGCAGTCCAAATCTTTTATTGCAAATAACGGTAATTGGGTATTGGAAGATTACGAAGAAGTATCGGAAAATCTTTACGAGGTTTCTCCAAAAGGAAGCTGGACATCTATCCCGGAAATTATAGCTTTTTTAAACGAACACATGAATGCACCTGCGATGATAAGACTAGGAAGCGAATCCTATGCTATAGCTTCAACACAAGTGATTGATCTACCCTATCCCATTACTTTTCAAGGAATGTCGTTTGGCCATACTACCATTGCCGCTGCAACAGGGCTGGCTAATTTGCCCATGTTTAGGTGTGTGTCCGAGTGTTATTTTAAAATGCTGATGTTTGATGCTACCACGCTCCCTTCTTATGGTACGCTAGCAGGAGAAGATGCAATCCGTTTGGTGGGTTCTGGGACTTATCACGAGATTAAAGATTGCACATTTGACGGTTTTTACAATACTATTTTAGATTCATCTGATGCTGAATTATGGTTGTTTGAGTGTGATATATCCAATGCACATAATAATGGAATTTTAATTCATAGTAATGTTCCAGGTACCAAAGTCAGAGTTGCGGAAACCGATTTTATCAGTTGTGTTAAAGGAATTAATTTTGATAAAGCAACAAATGCCGAAATTCAATTATCTTCGGGCTCATATCTTAATGCAAACGCTACGGATACAGCCATCAAATACAACCCGACAGATTTTTCATTTACCGAAATACAAATTACAGGCAATATGTTTAATAATGTTGGTAAATTTATTAAAGGATTTGACTTTACCCGTTCAGACGGCCGTGATGCCAATGCTTACATTGAGAGCAACGCCGGTTACGAAACCAAAAGACCGCATTGCAAAATGAATGTGTTAAACAATGTGGCTACAACTACGGTTGCTACAGCAGGAACATGGGTAAAAGCCAACTGGACCAATACTTCTCAATATCTTTGTAAGTTTTCAATGTCGAATAATAGAATTACTTATCAATCTACTCAGACTTATGATGGATTAATGACCATTTCGGGTAATGTCATTTGCAACAATGATGCTAAAATATTATCCTTAGCGATTATAAAAAATGGAAACTACGCCGATAGATACGGAGAAACTAGTGTTAAGATTATGAATTCAGGGAGCAATTATCCACATCAATTTTCGACTAATGTTTATCTGGAAGACATGAGTCAGGGTGATTATTACGAGTTGTGGATTACCAGTAGCAGCAATAGTGATGTTTATAAAATTCAGGATTTGCAGTGGTACACAATTACTCAGTAAGTATAATCTTTATACTGTTAAATTTTTAAAAAAAACAGCCATGAAAAATCTCATAACCATACTAATAGCAGCCATTCCCTACTTTACTTTTGCGCAAAGCGGAATAGTAAACAATGGGGGCATCATTCATATCTACTCAGGAAGTTATTTGACAATAGGGAATCAAAATTCTAATTTATTGAACAAAGATGATGGGACAAATACCGGAAAAATGATCAATGACGGAGCAATTACACTTAACGGTAATTGGACCAATAACGCTTCCTATTCCTCCACAAACGGAACGGTCATCTTCAAAGGGGACAACACCACGGTTAATGGAACTAATATCACTACTTTTAAAAATATCAATGTGGATAAATTGACTACATCAAGCCAATTGTTTTTAACTAAAAATATGGCAGTAACAGGCAATTTAACTATGAATACCGGCGATATCTATTTAAACAATCATAATTTAAATCTAGGACTTACCGGATCTGTTATCAACGAAACCAATGACAATAAATTGTTTGATCACTATACCGCAGGAACCGGAACTATTACTGCAAACAGAATCAACCTTACACCCTCAAGCGGTGAAACGTTCGGTAATATTGGTATAAAGATTACATCTTCACAAAATTTCGGGAATACATTAATTACAAGAAGTCATAAGCAACAAGTTTCTGTGATTAACGGAACTGCCGGAGTTTATAAGTATTTTGATATAGTTCCAACCAACAATGTTAATCTCAATGCAACACTTCGTATGTATTATTTGGACGAAGAAATACCCATGGGCATGAACGAGTCAGACTTTGCTTTTTATAATTCAACAGATAATGGAGGTACATGGTTTTTGCAAAATGGAACCGTATCCATGCTTAACAATTATATTGAATTGACCGGTATTAATGAATTTTCAAGATGGACTATCAGTGACAAAGTGGCAGCACCTTTACCCATTGAACTCTTAAGTTTTGATGCAAATAGAGTAAACAAAATGGTTTATTTGAAGTGGTCAACAGTTTCTGAAATTAATAATCAAGGTTTTGAAATAGAACGAACAACCGATTTGACGAATTGGGACAATATTGGTTTTGTAAATGGTGCCGGGAATTCAAATGAGATATTAAATTATTCGTTTGATGATCCACTGAGCGATGCTATTTTTAAAAATTATCAACATGTTTATTATCGTTTAAAACAAGTTGATTTTGATGGAAGTTACACCTACACTAATATTAAAAATATTACATTGAATGACAATGAAAGCAGCGAAATAATGATTTCTGTATTTCCAAATCCTTCATCAGACTTTGTCAATATAGTGAGCAATCTGTCATCCGCAGAGTATTTAGTTTCCATCTTTACACAGGAAGGTCTGTTAATAGGAAGTACTACCATGTATGGAAGTGCATTCATTGATGTCCGTAAAATGAAATCATCCAATTATAATTTTGTCATTACAGAAAAAGAAACGGGAAAACGCTTTGATCGTAAAGTGGTTGTTTTGTAGGTTTTAGATTATGGATTGAAAAAGCCGGCTGATTACCGGCTTTTTTTATTAATTTGTTGAAAGAATTTCAAGAGGGAAATACACTGCATCCAATCATTTAAAGTAATACCTTACGCTTAAGCCACCATCAATATAGTGATCTCCATAGCCCATCAGGTCAACATAAGGTTTGATATCTAAACTTATGGTGAAAGGAATTTCGGAAAATTGATATTCCAGACCTAATATTGCATCTAAACCAAAAACGGAATAATGACTGCGATAACCGGTATTGTGCCAATTACCATGCTTATCAAAATAACCCGTTCCATTGTAACCGTAATATCCGTAATAGCTCCCGCTGTAGGAACCAAAATGAGCTCCGGCTCCGTAAAACCAAGCTAATCCAACAACCGTTGAAAATGGTTTATGAACTTCGTAAAGACCGGTAATTCTATAGCCACCATATCCCCAGCCGGTACTAAAAATTCCTTCCAATGCAGCGTCATCCTTTATAAAATGTTTAACGGTAAGTCCGCCTTCAAAACCTCCTCTTAAGCCGATCCCTGTTGAATAACCCCTTTTGTAGCTTCCTGCTGAGTTTGAATTACTGTAATTTTGTTTGTCGGAAGTTTTTTTACCTGCTCCACCTTTTTCAATATGCTGTGCGTTTACTATTAAACAACATAAAGCTATTATACTAAAAGTATAGACTCTTTTCATAAAATTTTTTTTAACTGTTTACAAATTTATTAAATAATTTTTAATTAAATTTTATGTTGTGATAATTTTTTCAACGAAATAAAATCATTTACTATCGACAAACTTTAATGGCGGGTATCTGCTTTGATTTCAAGCTACATACTATTTATCTGATTTGTAGAATTTCGTCTTTTATTATTTTCCGTTTCGTCTATTTTTATAAGTCAGTGATTTCATGCAGTGATATGCACGGTAAATGAATTTTGCATCCTCATCGGAAACAGGATGCTCGCCTTTTACTTGTTCTTCATTTTCATATTGCATCGAACATATTAATGCTATGCCATAAGCTGCTTTTTTTTCTTCCTTTGACGGAGTAATTAAACGGGCTGTGATATAGTTGTTATACGCAGTTGCTATACAACGCCAGATTGTAATTTCCTTTTCGTAGTTTAAATCCCTACGGAAATTCTCTTCAAACTTTTCGAAACTACTTTCATCCACTTCGGCAATAAGTTTATAAATTGAACATACTTCTTGATACCATTGCTCTGGTAGTTTTTTATGGCGAATAGGTCCTGGTTTTATTGAATCTATTTCAACAATTTTATTAATACTCATAATTATTTTGTTTTTTTAAATTATCATATTTTTCTTTATTCATAGGGAACTCCGGCTCAACAATCTTTACTTCTTCATAAGTTAATTCGTATAGCTTGTAAACCATCACATCTATTTGCCGTTCCAGCTCGCTTGTATCGGCTTGTGGATTGGCTTTTTTGGCGGAGAGAATTTGGTCAACAAGAGTGATAAAAGGATTGATGTTTTTAGGTATTATTACAGGTATTGAGTCTAATTGATTTTTTTGAATATGTGGAAACAGCAAATCATCATTAATATATGTGTTGAAGAACCAAAAATTAATCAATTTGGAATTACCTAAAGCTAAAAATAACCTTAAAAGATGTTTTTGATGCTCTTTAGGATGAATGTTGTAGACAACATTTGTATTGAAAAAACCTAAATTATCAATAGCAATATCGATTGTGTTAGAGACAAATTTTGTAACTAACTTAGGTGTATTTAAAAATATATCTTTTGTTTTGAAAACATTACTATCATCAAAATCTGGAACAACAAACCATTCAGTTTCTTTGATTGCATATTTTGAAATATGTTCGCCTTTAATAATTTTATATTTAGATTTTGTTTTTGAAATTGAAGGATGGTTAAAACCACATTCCATACCACGAATTATTAATAAATAATCACTAAAAAAACTTTTGCATTTTTTTAAAATCATATCTATTATTTTGACGTTTTGTGGGCTAATTGCAAAAGGAAAAATATTAAAAGGCATTAATTTTATCAAATCATAATCTACTTCAAATTTATATTTTATCGCTTCACCATTAAATAGGTTAGTTCTTGTTTTATTAACTTTAGTTCTTGTTGAAATTATAACATTAGCTTCGACATTAGCCGATTCAAATGGCATTTGAGCATCAACATAATTTATTATCGGAAGTTTATTTAATAAAAACTTTCTTGCTTCTTCAAAATTTTCATTAGTAAGTAATTTTTTGGGGATAATAAAAGATAATATTCCTTTATCATTAATAAATTTTTCAGATTTTTCAATAAATAAAGTAAATAAATCATATTGCCCAACTGCAAGAAAATAATATTTTTTATAATATTCCTTAAAAGAAGAATCAAAATCTTTTGTTCTTGTACTAATATACGGCGGATTACCAATCACCACATCAAATCCATTTTTAACAGCAGGGAAAAAATATTTAGTATTAAAAAATTCAACGCTGTGGTTTACAAATAAATTTTTATAGCTTTCCCATTGTTTAAGTTGCGTTTCAAATTCCTCTTGTTCTTTTTTTAAACTTTTAATTCGTTTGGTAGATTTTGTGTTCTTTTCTTTTCGTTGCTGCGCTTTAATTTGTTTAATCGCTATTAAATGTTTGTCGGTAATATTTTTTATACAGCTATTTATTTTTTCTTTTAATTCTGTTTTATCTTCAAGCGAAGCATTAAAATACTTTTCGGTTAAGATTTCAAATTCGGTTAAATCATCTTTTGCAAGATTACTCACATAGTCGTTTTCGGGTATATCAATCAACGTGTTTGCACAAACAAATTTAAAATCGAGGTTTGGCAAAGCGGCAACGCCAAAATTATTTTTTTTATCGTTGGGTTTATAATCGGCTTCGAGCACCAAACTGAGCCATGCACGCAAACGTGCAATTTCAACAGCCATAGGCATTATATCAATGCCAAAAATATTTTTGCTTAAAATTTCCTGTTTTAGATCGTAACTGTTTTTGTGTCCATGCCCCACAATTTGCCTGAGTTCCATAAGCCGCAGCATAACTCCCATAGGGAATGCACCTGAGCCGCAAGCAGGGTCGAGCACTTTTATTTCGCTTAATGCTTTACGCACTTTTGTTGTTTCGTCAGGAGTGAAAGGATTTTCGGAGCAATTATGCGAAAATAGTTTTTCGATTTTTTCTTTTATTCTTTCTCGTTTTTTTTCAACTTCTGCAATTTCAGCTTTTTCCTTGTTGCTTAAATCGAGCATGATTTGTTGTGGTTCAACATACTGAAACAAACTTCCTTTATAAGCAACCAAAGGTTCGGCAACAGCGGATGTGTTAGGCAAATAAGGTATTTCGGGCAACACATGAGCTTCGAGGTGTGCTTTTAAACTTTCGTTAACCATGTAATCAACAATTTCGCGAGGCGTGTAAAAAGCGCCAAAAGCTTTGCGGTCGTTGGCAAGTTTTTCTGTTTCCTGGTTTTGCGAAGCCAAAAGATTTTCAAAAATTCTTCCAAGCATTTCGGGATCAATGGCTACAAGCTGGTATTGACTGCTGCTTTCATCAACAGTAAAATCAAAGTTTTCCAAAATTTCAACGAACACTTTCAACCATTTATTCAAATCTAAATTTTCAAATAAATTATCTTCGGGATGTTTATCAAACAAGCCACCATTCAAGTAAGGTATGCAATCGGCTTTTTCGGTAATGGATTGAAATGATTGAATAATTGTCCTGTTGGCAACAGGCGTATTGAGTGCATTGAAAAACAAAGGCATTAAAACTTCCTTATCGAATAAAGGAATATTTTCAATTGTTTTAGAAGCAACTAATTTTTCGGGAATAATTCCTTTTTCTTTTAGAAACCAGCAAAAAATATAACGCCCAATTAATCGAACAGCAAATTGCTTTACATCTTCTTTTTTTACGTTTGGATATTGTGTTTCGGCAATGCTAATTAAGGTATCAAAACGTTCTTTAATTTGTTTGTAAAATTCTTTATTTACTTCTTTTATATCTATGCTTTTCCAAAAAAGTTCAGCAATTTCGGGTTTAGATTTTTCAGAAATATTTTTCCATAGCGGAATTACTTTCTGAAACTGAGTTTGAGTTAATTTATTTCTGAATTGAATAATTCTTTTTTGTTCGCCCTGATTAAAAATTAAAACCAGTTTTTTGTATTCAGAATTTGTTACAAAATGAATGAAATAAGGTTGCTGTGCAATGTATGGTTCACGCCCTTCAATTTGTTTAATGCCGCGCATACCCGCTTGATAGCTAGATAAACCAACATTGTTATCAACAAGATAATTAATAATTTTTTTATCAATTTTTTTCAGCACGGCAAAACGAATGCGCACAGGCATGTTTTCGGCGGTAAGGCGATATAATTGCTCCTGCCCTGTTATTGGAGCAGGCACTAGAGCGTCTTTAAGTTTTAAAGTTTGAAAATCGAGTAAACGAGGTTTGTCATTTTCAACATAATCAAAGCCCATCCATTTAATAAGCGATTGTGAAAATTTGAAAATATTTTCGCGAGCATTTTCTTTGTTAGCATTTATTTGCTCAAGTAAGTCGTTAAAATTTTTTATATCCATTATTCAAATATTTGGAGTATATCTTTTAAAGGTGGTTTATCGGTTTTTTCATTATGTTTATAGTGCTTTGCAAGTTTAATAAATTTATCAATAATTTCGCTTCCCACGTGCTTATTATGCCGGAGCATACGATTTACAAGACGCACCAGCTTCATTGATTCTTTGTTAAGGTAAGCATTCAAAGAGTGTAATAAACAATTTTCTACTTGCAAAATGTCATCATAAGAATATTGAAATTCAACCATTGCATTTTTAATAAATGCAATTGCGTTCTCCTGAGATTTATTGTAGCTGTTTACAAAATCGGTTTCGCGAAACTGGTATGAAACGATGTAGCTATGAATTTCCGACTCTATTTGAGGTTTGTTTTTGAAGTAGTCAATAAATTTTTCATTTTGAGTGCTTGGTGCCTGAATGGATAATAAACCTTCGGCTGTTGTTAATAAATCGCCTTTGTTATTTTTATAAGCAATAAAATAACCAGCATCATCATTATCGTCTGAAATATGCGCCAAATGGGTATAGTCATCATCTTCCTTTTTCATTTGAATTGTGCCCCATTTTCCTTTTGGCAGATTTTTTATTTGATCTTTATAATTATCAGAAAATTTTTCGCTACGGTCAAATTCCCTCAAATCATCCATGAACAGGTCTTCGGCAGCCAGCAATTCCGAGGTTTCAAAAATTTTCTTAAAAGCTTCAAGTCGCTTTTTTTCATCACGGCTATACAAATCTTCAGTAAAGTCTTGCGGAATGGGTTCTTCATCAAGCACACTCTGATCGCTGCCAACTGTATAACGAATTAAATTTATTTTATCCTGAAGTTTTCTTACTAATTGCAAATAATTTTCTAACTGATCGGTTGGTCTGAAATTATAAACAAAAATTTCTTCGTGTAGAGAACCAAGTCTGTTAATTCTACCATTACGCTGAATCATTCGCACCGGATTCCAATGTAAATCATAATTCACAATCATTCCGCAATCCTGCAAATTCTGACCTTCCGACAACTTATCGGTGGCAATTAAATAATCAATTTCCTTTTCGTTTTCCTTAATTAAATATTTTTTTGAAACAGGAGCAAATCGTTTTGCAAAGTCTTCTATTTCGCTTTTATTACCAAGAGCAAATTCAACATTTTTTTCTTTGACTAAATAGGATGGAAGATTCTCTGAAAGATATTTTAAAGTATCAGCAAAGTAAGTAAATATTAAAACTTTTCTATCATCATTTTGGTTTAGATGCTTAGCCAGCACTTGTATTTTGTCATCTTTTTTAATTAATAATTCTATTTGTTCTTTTAAAACTTTAATAACGGCACTATCTTTTTCAATATCTTCTTTTAGCTGTTTTACGTTAAAAATTCCTTCATCGGCATCATACGAAACAAAGCCGGAATCAGCGTTTTCAAAAGTATCAATATTAAAATCTAATTCATCTTCATCAGCATTCTCTTCATTATAAGCATCAATTGCTTTGTTGAGCGCAGATATATTTTTTACAGAAATAATTTTATTATATTTTTCTAATTTGTTTTTAAAATCCGATAATTTGATTTCATAGCTAATAAGAGATTTATTTATTGAAGACAATGATGATTCCAGTCGTTTCAAAAATACCGTTCTGAAAATTCCATAAATACCAATTTGTCTGCTTAATTCTCGGTTATCATCTGCATTTAATTCAAGTTCTCCTCTTTTTCTGTTGTAATAAGCAAAACGATAAATATTATACCGATAACATGGAAATCCCAGACTAAGAATACCTGTGTAAATTATTTCAAGTGATGAGTTAATTGTTTTTTTTCTTTTTGTATAAGTAGAAAATAAATCTAGCGGATGAGCCAAGAATTCAAGTTCGGCAATACTTTTTATATCGTAGGAATAGGCTTCGGTAAGCAAATTATTTTTTTCGGCAAATTTTAATAACTGCGTTTTATACTGATTTGATAATTCATATTCTAAGTTATACGGATTAGATTTTGGAAATTTTTGCAACTTGCTGTTAATTTCTAATCCATCGGGGTATTCTTTTTCTATACCCTGCCTTGTGCGCCTTACTAAGAAGCGATTTAACAGAGGTGTTAATTGTTCTTTTATTTGTTGGTAATCTATAAAACCATTTTCACGAATTTGCATTCGCATATCAGCTTGTAATAATTCCAACCTTTCTTTTAACGTAAAATATTTTTGCCTGGCTCTGTCGTAAAATTTACCAAGTTTAAAAATATTGCCACCGGAACCGAGCATAATCTGATTTGTTAGATCAGCTAATTGGTTATTAATTGGAGTAGCTGTAAGCATCAATGTTTTGGCATTTTCATTTTCTTGTTTCCACTTTACAAAAACTTCAAACCTTTGACCACCGGCAGAACGTAAATTGTGGCTTTCATCAAAAACAAACAGACCTACAGGAATTGATTTTAAATTTTCTTTACTATCTTCGATTTTACTTGTGTCCTGTAAACTATATATTTCAGGAATATGAATCATTTTAAAATCATTAAATGCCATTATCCATTGGGTCTTTAGTGCTGCTGGTACAATTACAACAACACGTTGCATCTTTTCAGGATTGAACATATAATATTCAATAACTTTAATTGCAGTAAAAGTTTTACCTAAACCAACCGAATCTGAAAGCATTGCTACGCCTTGTCTTTCCAGTTTTTTTATTAAACTGTTAGCATTTTGAATTTGAAATTTTAATAGTTGAGGTTTTCCTGAATTACTATCATCAATTGAAATTTTATTTTCTTTTTCATCTAACAAATCTTGTCCATATATTTTGTATAAAGCGTGTACATACATTTCATAAGGACTGAAGCACAAATCGCCATGCTTGCTCAATCTTAAAATTTCTTCTTTAAAAATAGTTGACCAGTCTTCGCTTTCTTTCCATAAGTCATTAAACCAAGTTCTGTGCGAAGGATGTTGTGAAATATTTTTACGTAAAAAATTAACCGTTGCATTATTATCTTCAAATTGATTTAATTCTAAATTTCCAAACAAGCCTTGTTTTGTAAAATTAGAGCTTCCTATAATACCAAGTGCATTTTCCGAGTCGCTACCAAAAATATAACACTTGGCGTGTAAGAAATTTTTTCTGTAAATTTTAATTTGAACTTTGCCATTATTTTCTATACTTGTGTATTTACACAATAATTCAACAACTTTTTGATATTCTTCTTTTAATTGAAGCTCTTCTAAATCTTTCTTTAAATATTTTTCGGGGAAATCACTATCTTGTTTTGTTGGATTTTTCAACTGGTATGCTTTAATTGTTGGTTCTTCACCCAATAATAGTTTTAGCTTACAATTATCTCTTTTTAAAAACAAGCATAATTCTTCATATATTTCAGCCATTGCAGGTAAATCCCAATACCCTGTTGCGATGGATATTTCAGAATAATTATTTTCTTTCAATAATTCTTTTATAATATTACCAAGTTGATATTCTGTAGTAGAATTATCAATAAGTTTTAGACCTGTATTCATTTTTTAATTTTTTGGGTTGCAATTTTAATTGCATTGTAAGCAATAGTTGGCTCTTCAACAATTGTTGATTCAATCTTGTCAGCTAACCATAGAGTTAGCATTTCTTCTTCGTTTGCGTTTAAATATTTGGCAATATCTATCACTTGTTTGCGGGATGCTTGTCTTTCTCCTCTTTCAATCTTGCTTATTAGTGCAGTATCCACTTCTATATGCGCTGCAACCTGCCTTAACAACAGGTTCTGCTTCTCTCGTAGGTTTCTAATTCTCTGTCCTAAATTATTCACATTAATAGTATTTAATTGACTTGTCAAAATTTGTCAAATGTAATCATTTTTAACAAACAAATTCTAATTGTTAATAAATTTTTTTAAACAAAATGCTCATGCACTTTCACCATGAATTATTTTTTTGACATACCAATATCATTGGTTTTTACTGACAAACCATTGTTTTTTTGATGGCGCTTTTCTGTAAAGCTTAAAACTATTCCGGTATTTTAAAGTAAGTTCAGGTTTTTATTTAAAAAGCTCTTGCAGCTTTTCTTCAAGCTTCTGACCTCTTAGCCCCTTTGCAATAATCTTCCCTTCCTTATCAAGCAAAACAGTATAGGGTATCGACTTCACACCATAAGCTTTGCCGGGTTCAGAGCTCCAGTATTTCAAATCGCTCACATGCGTCCATGTTAACCTATCGGCTTCAATGGCTTTTTCCCATTCGGCTTTTCCTTTATCCAAAGACACACTATAAATTTCAAAACCCTTCGCATGATAGGTCTCATACATTTTTACCATATTCGGACTTTCCTTGCGGCATGGCCCACACCACGATGCCCAGAAGTCAATCAATACATAGCTGCCTCTGAGCGATGACAAAGCAATCGTATCTCCTTTAGGATTTGGAAGTCTTATATCGGGTGCCAGTACACCTATGGCCGTTTTTTTGGATGTCTCCACACGCAAATGTAAATTCTCCACAAAAATATTTTTTGAATACTTAGGATAAAGACCTTTGTCAAGCTTTTCAAAACTTGCTATATCTTCATCCGTGTTTATTTCTTCAATAAAAAACATACAAGCAAGTGAACTTGGGTTTTTATCTATCATATCAACGATGCTTTGTTTTTTTTCAGCTCTTATCTTTTCATAATCTTTTAATAAAATAGGTTGTATGGAATCTCCTTTATTGATCATAGAATAGGCGCGAAATGTAGAGTCAATCGCTTGTAACCTGCTTTGAAATTTCTTAAGATCAGATGCCGTTTTTACATACAATTCAGTATTGGGCGATCCTTTAACTACTGCCGTTGATGGCAGACTCGTAGCATCGGCATCAATTTTTATTTTTTCTCCTGGTGCGAGAACCAAAAAAAGAAAGTTCTTATCACTTAACCATAGTTTGTAAAAATCAGCATTCTCTATTTTTAAAGTAAGAACAGCAGTTCCGTTTTTATCAATCTTGGCTGTTTTCTTGATAGTAGCTTCTTTGGTGGCATCTTTTAACAATACTTCAGTAAATGTATTATTTTTAAGATTAACAGTTATCGAAACATCCTGGCTCTTTTGAGCTTGAATGGCAGTGCTCATGAACAATGCGAAGGCGAGAAGAATGGAATAATAAATTTTCATTGGATTTATATTTTTATCAAATGTATAAATTTTTATTGAAGTTTAATTACGGATTTAAAGCTTAGTGCCCGAGGATACTTTTTTGTTCACAAGAAATACGCCAATTAAAATCAAAAACATCCAGAGCAAAAAAACAGGTTTAAAAATCTCGCCGTCAACAACACCCCAGAGTATTGCAACAATTGGAATAGTGTAGGTAACAGATGCAGCAAAAAGCACAGTCGAATATTTAATTAAATAATAATATGCGAAAAGCGAAAGCGCCGAACCCACCACTGCTAGAATCGAGATGTACAACAAACTTTGGTAGGCCTGATTAGTTGTTTCAATGATATCCACAAAGTTTGTTGTAAACAGATAGGAGGTAGAAACCAAACCAATGGGGACAAATGCAAATGCTGTTATTGCAATGGGATTCATTTCATGAAAAAAACTTTTTACAAAATTCAGGTTTAGTGCATAGAGAAATGTTGCAATTATTACATAAATTCCGTATCCGAAATTATTATCGAACCCCTTAGTACCACTAACATATATTAATCCACAAGCACCCACAAGTCCGATTATGATTCCGGCAACATTAAGCCAACGTGCCTTGCTTTTAAAAAATAAAACACCCACTAATAAGGTAAACAACGGAGATAAAGAATTAAGAATGCCGGCTAACGAACTATCAATTCCGGTTTGTGCTTCGGCAAACAGAAAAGCAGGAAAAAAATTCCCGACAAAACCAACAAGTGTTAAATATTTCCAGTGTTTTTTTTGAACTTCTTTACGATAAAAATAACAAAAGGGAAGTAAAAAAAGAAATGTAATTGTAATACGTAAAGCACCCACCTGATTACTGGGGAAAACCTCTAGACCCTTTTTCATTAAT
>Ga0172375_10001763_pt1 | contig 34591 bp, 27 predicted proteins | sample LakKiv1m_FD_114537 | JGI IMG/M metagenome (GOLD analysis project Ga0172375, IMG submission 114537) | Freshwater microbial communities from Kabuno Bay, South-Kivu, Congo - kab_092012_11.1m | ecosystem: Environmental > Aquatic > Freshwater > Lake | place: Democratic Republic of the Congo... | reverse complement strand
TCCTTTCAATGGGAACAAGCGAGCAAGATGCCTGGCGACCGTCTCTTCGACGGTTTCATCGGACGTGTCGATACACAGGTCGGGATGACTCTGTATTATAGCAGCAAAACCGGCGAACCATTTATCTTCCGGAGCGCGGATTGCCAATCCGCACGGAATCGTCACGCGCGGATTGGCAATCCGCGCTCCGGAAGAGGAGCTTCCCCAATTCCGCCAGCGTCGTAATCGTGAAGTCAGGTGCAACGCTGCCGGTCGCCGGCTGTTCCCCCCGGTTCAGCCACACGGAGACCGCCCCAACGCCGCGGGCGCCGGCGACATCCGTCTCCAGCGAATCGCCGACGTGCAGCAGCTCCTCCGGACGGCAATCCGCCTGGCGGCACGCGGCATGAAACGGCGCCGGATCGGGTTTCTCCATGCCGATGTCCTGCGAAAAGACTGTAAATAAGAACATGCCCCGCAGGCCGCAGCGCTCCGGGTAGCTGTTCCCGTTGGAGATCAGCCCCAGCCGGTACCGGGGTCGCAGCCGCGTCAACAGCGGCAGCACGTCGGGATAGAGCTCGATATCTTCGAACCGGCGCCGCAGGTAGAGCGCGTTGAGCTCGGATGCCAGGCAGTCGTCAGCCGCGCCGATCGATTCGAGCGTGCGACGGAACGCCTGAAAGCGAATCTCCTCCAGGTTCGTCACCCTCCCTTTCAACTCGGCGGCGACGGCCTGCCGGATATCGATCATCCGCTCGATGGTCAGCGCCGCCGCGGCCTCGGGTTCACGCCGCTGCAACTCTTCGAGCGCATGCCCGAGCGCGCTCCGCATGACCTTGTGGAAGTCCCACAGCGTCATATCGCCGTCAAATGAGATGGCTTTGATGCGGGAGAGGCGATCATCGGGCATATATAACGGATTCATAGCAATGCTTTCCGCATCAAGGCAAACTCGTCTTCCCACGAATACCTTATCAGCGTCCCAAACCGCCGGTACCCCAGGCTGGCCGCGAGGCGTTGTGAAGCCAGGTTGTCGGGTCCCGTCCAGTAGAGCGGCACGTCGCCGTCGCGCAGAATCAGCTCCGTCAGATAGGATGCAAGACGTTTGCCGAAACCGCGGCGGCGATAGGGTGTTTCAGTCTCGATGGCACAGATGCTCTGCACGTTGCAATGATTCCCGCGAGCAAAAATACCCAGCCAGGCAGCGGCGACCGCTTTACCGTCAGCAAGAATGGCGAATAAATGGGATTTGGCGTTGAACTTGAAATTCAGCGCCAGATTCTCCCTGCTGCGCTCGCAACCGTCAAAGAGCGCCATGTCGGCAGCCGTGAGCTCGATCACCGGTTCGCCGCGCACCGGGGTGAAGGTTTCCGGGCTTACCGTGAAATAGCGATCGTCGATCCGCGCCGCCACGCCGGGGAGCGCCTGGAAATACGACTGCACGACAGTGCTCAACGCCGACAATTTGCCGGGCATGCCGGAGGGGAAGGCTTCGACCAGCGCCGAGACGGCGGCTTGGTCAATCGCTTCGACATAAGCATGATAGCCGCTGCTCGGATTCCTGGCCGATCGATAGTGATGCGCCACACCCGTCAATCCCCCGGCCCGGCGGCAGAGCAGCACCGTGCCCCACTCATACGTCACGTCGAAGGCCGGCCCGAGAGATTGCAGCAACAGACTGTTTTCCGCCAGCCCGCGTTGTTCCACGAAGTCGAGTGTCTCCGTCCGATCCGTGCAAGTGGCGACCGTTACTTGATCCATACTGCCACCTCCCATATTACCCGTCGAGCGTCTTTAACGCTAAGCGGCCCAGTAAGCGTACAGCCGCGCATTGGCGAGGTAGAAGGCGATCCGCGCCGGAATGCCGCGGAGTGAGCGGAGCGAGCCGCCCTTCCACAAAACGGTAATATCGACTCCGTCCTCCCGGATCGCCGCGCAGTCCTCCCTGCTGAAGCCGGGAAGCGCGTTCCCGTCCATGCCGCGCAGCTCCACCTCGATCGAGCCGTAGTCGCACTTCGCGTTGATATGCAGCTCGTCACCGTCGAGGAGCATCGGCTGCAAGACGGCGTGCCCGCCGTCGTAGCTTGCGTCGAGCGAAGCGAAGCCGTCCAGGCGCAAAGCGGCCAGCCCGATGGACATCGTTGTGGGATCTTGGTCCCGCGCGATGCTCGGGTCGAACTCCCTGGCGATTTTATTATGGCGCCGCGCCGTGCCGCGATAATACAGGTAGAGCCGGTCGCCGACCGGGATGGGGGGCGCTCCGGTAAGCATTATCTGAAAGCGGTCCCATTCCCCGATGCCGCTCAAGGGCACCAGCGGCTCACCGCCGACGCGCATCCACCGGCTGCCGTCGCGGCTGGTCAGCAGCCGCAAGGTCTGAGATTGCCGGTACGGATGCTTGTCGAAATGGGTGAGGAAGCCGAGATAATGCGCGCCGTAGTTGAACCCGGTGTTGTTGTACAGCGTCTCCTCTTCATTGAGCGTCCACAAAAACGGTTCGGGAGGGGTCCAGGCGATGAAATCATCGCTCGTGGATATGAGGCGGGTATCGTTTCCTCTTAAGAAAGCTACATATCGCTTCCGTTCGGTGTCGATCATGAGGGATTGTGCGTCGCCGACCGGGCCAAGGTCGCTCGTTCCCGGCCTGGGGCACTGGTGAAAAACCGGTTCCGGAGTGTGACGCCAGCGCAAACCGTCCGGCGAGGCGGCGGTGTAGATCCCCGCCATCGGGCCTCCCCAATCATGGCTCGACCACCCGATTGCTTTGTATCTGCTCGCGGCGTCGGTGGGCAGCGGGTCCTTGAGCATCGATTCGAAATGGTCCATCCCATCGTGGTGCCCGGCGGGGATCACGATATTGTTGTCCGTGCTGCCGAATGCCTCATGCAGCTCCAGGTTGGGCCGGCGCCAGTGGATGCCGTCCGCGGACAGCGCCAGGCATTGAACGTGGCCCTTGCCCTCGGCATAAAAGCCGGCCATATACCACATTTTGAAAATCATCTCGTCTTCATCGTAGATTGCCGAAGCCGTCATGCCGCCGTGCCGTTCCCACGCGGCCTCCTGCGCCAGCACGGGCGGGCCGTGTTTCTCTGCCTGGTAGAACGTACGGCGGACATTCGAACGCTCCGCGAGGTCGTCGTAGTCCACGAAAAGACGTTTCTTCGCATCGAGCACCGGAAGCGGTGTCTCACTCATCGCACCCTCCCCTTCGCCACTTGGAATAGACCGGGCCATCTCGTCCAAATATGCATTATACGAAATCTGGCAGGCCCTGCTGTTGAAAGGCAGGCGCTGGGCGCCTGAGTTTCACTCCTCGATATACAACTCCGCTTCGACCGCCTGCAGCAGGGATGACGGCTCGCCGGCGCAGGTGACGATGAGCCGCTGCATGGCGCGGGTGCAGGCGGTGTAGAGGATGGTGCGGTACCAGGGATGGTCGTAATTGTCCACCCCAGCGTCGTCCACCATAACGGTGTCGAATTCCAACCCCTTTGCCAGGTAGACGGGGATGACCAGCCGTCCGGTGCGGAACTCCGCCATGTCGCCGGTGATGAGCAGCAGGTCGGGGTATTGCTCCGCCAGGACATGGTGAACCGCCCGCGCGCGGCGGGCCGACTTGCAGATGATGGCCAGCGACGACGCCTCACCAGCGGGCGGCCCGTCGAGAAGGCGGGCATAAATTGCATCCAGCTCCCGCCGATCCCGGCCGCGGATCAGCCTGGGCTTTTCACCGCCCTGCCGCACGTCTTCGACCGCCGTGGAGCGATCGCCGGCCAGGGCGCGGGCGAACAGCGCGATCTCCCTGGTGGAACGATAGCTTTTTTCCAGGTGAATCGACTTCCGCGCGGCGCCGGTGAAGACTTGCAGGAAATTCTCGCCCGCCGCTTTGTCGATAAACGGGTTGATGGCCTGGTTGCCGTCGCCCAGCGCCGTGACGCTCACCCCGGGAAACTGCCGTTTCAGGTATTCGAGCTGGATGGTCGTGTAGTCCTGCACTTCGTCGATGAGCAGATGACTGACCGGTTTCTTCGTCTCGCGCCCGGAGAGCACCTTTTCCAGCAGGATAATCGGCGCCACGTCCTCGTAAAGCAGCGTGTCGCCATCCAGGCTTTCCGTGGTGAAGCGGCAGATCGCCTCGATCTCCGCGGGCAGCTCCCGGTCCGGCGGGCAGAGCTCGCGAAGCCGGGCCGGCGACGCCAGCAACCGCCGGTAAAGCCGGACGATGTCGGTTTCCGCCATCATCGCTTCCACCTGCCGCTGCAGCGAGACAAGCACGCGGTCGTTTCGCGATTTCGCCCGCGTGGCGAGGATGTCGATGAGCTTTTCGCCGCCTTTCACCAGCGGCAGGCTCGCGCAGTGCTCGGCAAAAAGCGCGGCAACCTCGTTCGCGGTACAGACGAGCCGCCCGTTGACCGAGACATTCCTGAAGCGCCAGATCTCGGCAGCCAGGCGGTCGGCATGACGGTAGAGGATCTCCGGCAGCAGGCGGCCTGATTTGAAGCGGATGCTTGCCGCGCGGTCGCGAAAGCAGCGATCGTCCAGCGCGGTATAGAGGTATTCAAGTTGATCGAATTTGCTTTCCGTCCGGCGCTCCCGCCCCACGGCATATTCGGCGATATCGTCGAAGGTGAAGCGCAGGATATTCTCCTCGCCCAGCTCGGGCAGCACGTTGGCGATATAGTCGGAGAAAATCTCGTTCGGCGACAGGATCATGACGTTCTCGGGCCGCAGGCTGCCGCGGTAGCGGTAGAGCAGGTAGGCGGAGCGGTGCAGGGCGATGGCCGTTTTGCCGCTCCCCGCGGGGCCGAGGATGAGCAGGTATTTCGCCTCCTCGTCGCGGATCGCGCGGTTCTGCTCCCGCTGGATGGTGGTCACGATATTCCGCATGCGATCGCCGGCATGCCGGGCCAGCGCCTCCTGCAGCAGCGTGTCGTTGATCACCACGTCATTGTCGAACAGAAAGGCCAGCTCGCCGTTCTCGAAGCGGTACTGCCGCTTGAGAAGTATCTCGCCGGCCACCTCGCCCTCCGCGGTGGTGTAGGATGCCGGCCCGAGGCCGTAATCGTAAAACAGGCCGGCAATGGGGGCGCGCCAGTCGTAAATCAGGTGCTCGGACCCATCCCAGAGCGAATGCAGCCCGATGTAGACCGGCGTCTCCTCCCGCCGGTGCTGGAGCAGCACATCGATGCGCCCGAAATACGGAGACAGGCGTAGGCGCCGCAGCCGCTCGATCTCCGCGGAAGCGTTCTCCACCTGTGTATTGAGCAGGTCGGCGCTGTATATAAGGCTCTCACGCTCGGTCAGGTTGGCCGGGTCTTCCAAGTCGAACGCCGGCATCGTCTCAATGAGGCGATTCCGATATTCAAACCGCTCGCTCCGATTCTCCTCGCGCTGTTCGGTCAACTCGTCGATCTTCCGCTCGATTACCGCCCGGACGCTCGCCACGCGCCGCTCTTCATCTGCGCGGGAAAAGCAATAAGGCATTCAATCTCCTCCGGTATTCACAACACAATCCAATAGCGCCGCGTCGGTTTCCCGTCGATCGGCGAGACGCCCCGGCTATCCAGCACGCCGCCGTTCTTCTCGATTACACGGGCGGAGGCGATATTCTCGTCGTCGCAGGTGAGCAACACGCGGGGCAAACCCAGCGCGCGCGCCTTCTCCAGCGCCAGCGCCAGCATTCGGGTGCCGTAACCCTTCCCCCATTCAGACGGACGTATGACATAGCCGATATGGCCGCCGAAGTTTTCCAGGGGTGGGGTCAGCCATTGTCGCAGGCGGATCTCGCCGAGAAGGCGGCCCGCGCGCACCAGCCAGCAGGTATGCTGCGGCACGAACCAGTCGGGCATCCCCTCGCCGCGCGACTCCTGCTCGAGCTGCCGGACACTGGCGGCGAAATCGTCGCCCAGCTCGTGTACCTGGAGCTGCGTTGCGAGATGCGCGCGCAGCTCATCATTGAACGCCCGGTATTCTGTTTCCCACTCGATGCCGGGGGCAATTAACGTAAAATCGTCACTTATAGCCTTTCCTCCAACGACGCCGATCCGCGCCAGAACCCACTGTTGGATCAATTCGGCGACCGCCTCCGGCGGATTCTTCCCCGTATCGATGGTCTCCAACGGCGGGTCGAACGCTGTCTCGGCATTGGCCAGCAGCCAGCGTGCGAATTGCCGGTGATCGCCGATGGCCCTTTCCGGCCAGCCCCGCGCCGCCAACCGCGCATCGCGAACGGCATCCTCACAGTGCAGGTTGAGATAATAAACTGTCGAGAATGCCGCCATCTCCTCATATCCGGCAAAATGCTCGGGCAGCGTGGTGCCGCACAGCACGACGTGCCGCCCCTGCCCGGTCAGGCTTTTGGCGATCCGCATCCAATTACGGTGGCTGATCTTCCAGTCGCGCTCGTCCAGCATGATGTCCATATCGAAGACATCGCACTCCGGCAACAGCCGCTGCAGGTGCAGCGCCGCGGCGGATTTGCCGGTTCCGCTGGCGCCCGTGACCAGAAAGAGCGGTAATTTCATTGATACAACCTTTTCATCATGGTTATTGATTGCGTGTCTCCCATTCCTCCCGCAGCAGTCTGTAGCACGCCATATCTCTTGCCGTGCCATCGTGCAAGACGGCATGGCGCTGGATGCCTTCCAGGATGAAGCCCAGCCGCTCGGTCACCGCGCGGCTGCGGGTGTTAACGGTGCGGATGCGCAATTCCGCCCGGTTCAGGCCCAGCGTTTCGAACAGGTAAGCGAGCATGACGCGACCATCGATTCATCCTTTATACTGTCGTGGCTGCGCAATAACCCAATTACAGGCATGCTGATGCGGTATGCCGCTCGATAGGCAATCGAAGATGCGCTCGGTTGTGAGCAGGATATCCCAATCCCAGTAATAGCCCATCAATTCGCCGGATTTGAAGGAGACGGCATGTTCGGCATCAGGCGCGCAGGCAAGGAACGGCTTGGCGACAAGCGTTGACATCGCATGCAGGCCATCCGGAGATATGGCCTGTTTATATTCTTCCATTTTCGCCGCGCGCACATCCGGCGCCAGGTAATGCAAGGTGCCGGTCGAGAAGATCACGTCGTATTGCCGGTCGATCTCCCAGGTGTTGATGTCCGCGTGGATGGTCTCAACCTTGAGTCCTGCTTCTTCCGCATAGCGACGCGTTTTCTCCAGACCGGAAGCCGACAAATCCAGCCCGACCACGCGGAAACCCCGCCGGGCAAGATAGATGGCGTTCCGCCCTTCTCCGCAACCGATGTCCAGCAACAGGGAGCGCCGCGTCTCCATCGGCTGCAGGATCGACAGCAACTGATCGCACAATCCCGACGGTTGTGTTCCCCAATAGCAATCGGTGCCGGCATACCGCTGCTCATAAGGAGTGACCGCATTCCCGGTCGAAGCCTTCATATGGTAACCTCCTTCCGGAACGAGAGTCGATGATCATTCGTTATTGCCTTCCCTTATCACGATATCGCTCTTGATTGCCGCTTTCTTGCTATAAGGCACTGCCCGCGTTTTGTTCGCTCCTGTTATTCCTGCAACAAGACACCGGCGTCTGCCAATACCTGCATCGCTGGCTCGATGTTCCGCAGATAGTTTTCCCGCAGCTCCTCCATATGCCGTTGTGCCGCTGCACTCCCCTCATGCCGCAACGCCAGCGGCAACCGAAAGGCGTCCTCCAGCGAGCCTCCAGCGGCGATTTCCCGCTCCAGCGCCGCCGTCTTCGACAGCAATTCGCCGTCCCGCCAGAAGACCAGCGTCTGCGCCAGCCAGTGCATGATGCCGGCCAGCCAGAGAGGAGACTGCAGGCAGCCGTCCGGCGGGTGGGCGAAGTGGCCGGCATCGGCGACGGACTGCGCCTTGAGCGACGTCATGTCGGGCGTACCCACCGGCACGGCGCTGCCGAACAGGTAGATGCCATGCCGGGCATAAAGATAGCGGTCGAAGGGTTCCAGCGGGTCCCGCTCGCCCCACCAGCGCGTGCTGCCGCCGGCGACGAAACATACCCCGCTCCGCGGCTCGCGCAGCAGATCGGCGGTCACATACGATCCTTCGATCGCCTGTCCGGAGCGCCAGCCGTCCTGCCCGCCCTCGATGAAACGGGCGCGCATAGTATTGTGCACCCCGCTGATGCCAATCCCTTCGAATGCGGTGACAGCCTTGTTCAGCACGACGCAGACATCCACGTCGCTCCACCCCGGTTGGAAATCGTCCAGCACCGTGCTGCCGCCGAGCAGCACCGCCCGCAGCTTCTCCCCCAGCAGGGCACGGATTTCGGCCTGCCACCAGGAGAGCAGCGCGCGCAGCGGGGCATTTTCGAGACGCCGGTCAATAAAGGTATGCATAATTATCCTCCCTCCACAGCCGCTCTAAAAAAAATACCCCCTCCCGGCATCCGGGAGAGGGGAATTAATGCGATAGATGCCCGGATGCAGCGATCAGGTCTCACGGAGAATGACGGCGATATGCATGTTGGACGGGAAATGGATTTGCATTGGCATCCTGACAATACCTGTTTTAACCCGCGGGTGTCAAGTCGGAAGAGGAATACCGGGGCAGCGGTCGCGCACCCGTAAAGGGATGCGGCTACAGCGCTTCAGGATTCGAAATTCGGCAGGTATTCACGATGTGCGGCGAGGAGGGCGTCGAGGAGAGGGGGGATGATGTCGTGATGGACGTCGAGCAGCGGGTGGGCATAAAGCGCCCGCAGAGCATATTCGCGGCTGCCTTCCACCGCGGCGTGGACGGCGAGGATTTCGTAATCCTTCACCCGGCGGATCAGTGCGATCACTTCCTCCGGCACCGGATGCTCGCCGATGAAGGCACGGGAAGCGCGCATCCGCAGCATGGGCCGGGCGGCGACGCGGCCCGCGGCGACGGTGGCCGGCGTCTCCACCGCCACCCCGGGCGGCAGGAAGGGCAGCGCGCCGCCGTTCGCCACGTTGAGGATGTGCTCGCCCCCCGTTCCGAACAGATCGCGGATCAGGCGTACGGCGGCGGTGGAATACCACGCCCCGCCGCGCTGTTGCAGCTCGGGCGGCTTGCCGGCAAGGCCGGGGTCGGCATACCCGGCGAGCAGGCGCTGCTCCATCTCGCGCACCTTCTCGCCGCGCGTTTGCGGGGCCGCGCGCAGCTCGCGCACCATGCGCTCGGTTTCGTAGTAATAGCGCAGGTAGCCGGAGGGGATCAGCCCCAGCTCGCGCAGGCGCTCCGGCGCGAAGGCGAAACCGGACAGCTCGCGGTGCTCCGGTTCGGCAAGCATGATCTCGATCAACCCGGCGGTGCGGTCCTCGCCGTCCACCAGCACGCGCGACCAGGAGAGATGATTGAGGCCGAAGTAGGCGAGGGATAGTCGCGACTCATCCACCCCGAGCGCCTTCGCGGCATTCATCTTCAGCGTGAGGGGGTAATTGCACAGCCCGACGAAATTGCCCCGGCCATGCCGCAGCAGCGCCTCGGTAATCAGGCCGGACGGATTGGTGAAGTTCACCAGCCAGGCATCCGGGCAGCGGGCGGCCATCTCGCGGTTTATGGCCAGAATGACCGGAATGGTGCGCAGCGCCTTCGCGAAGCCGCCGGGTCCGGTGGTCTCCTGCCCCACCACTCCGAAGCCGAGGGGAATGCGCTCGTCAAGGATGCGCGCCGCCTGCCCCCCCACGCGAAGCTGGGTAATTACAACATCCGCGCCGTCCAGCGCCGGCGCACTGTCGCCGGACAGTGTAACGGGGAAGGGCGCCCCAACCGCCGCCACCATGCGCGCGGCCAGCCCGCCTACAGTGGCCAGCCGTTCTTCATCCGTATCGACCAGCGCCACTTCGCGCACCGGCAGGTGCGCCCCTTCGCGCACCGGCAGCTCCTGGGCGAGAAGGCCTTCGATCAACTCCGGCGTATAAGTGCTGCCGCCGCCGATGACGGCGATTTTTAGTGGGTGCATTACAACGGCAATCCCTCCGGCCCGGTGAGTAACTGGCCGCCGCGGCCAATGCCGAACATGGGCAGGGGGATGTCCAGCGCCTTCAGGCGGAAATACAGGTAAAAATATTTCTGCTGATAGCTGTAATAGGCGGACACGTCCCAGCAGTGCAGGTCGCGGGTGACCAGTATTTCGTTATACAGCAGTTGCTTGCTCGGTCCATCGTAGCCGCCCAGCCACTGCACTTTCCACCGTGGATCTATTGTCCAGGCCAGGTTGGTGGAAATACGCCGCATCCGCTCGCTCTGCATGTCGTAGCGGGTGTCCACTCCCAGCGTCATCGCCGGCGCGCGGTTATAGCGAAACTGACTGACCAAGTCGCGCCACTGGCCGTTGTTCACGTCGTAGGCCACCGCGTGGGTCATGTTGAACGCGGGGGTCACCGCTGCCTCCGAGCGGAAGAGGATATCCTGCCAGCGGTCGTTCCGCAGATCCTTGCCGCCGTTGAGGAACCAGCGCGTCGATTTGGTGATGGCCTGCACGCCTTCGCTGATTGTTTCCGCCGGATAGGCCGAATCGAAGCGGAAGGGGCTGAAGCCATGAAACTGATTATTGCGGTAATTGAGAATATTGGTGAAGGAGCCGAAGGTGGTGCGCGCCTCCATACCGCCGTTGAGCACGTACATGGCCGTCATGTCCGGGTCGCCGTAGACGGTCTGGCGCAGCGAGCCGTAGGGCAGCAGCGTGGTCTGGCCCATCTCGACGGGCCGCGGGCGTGCCTGCCAGTTGAAGAGATAACGGTTCAAGCGCACGTTGTTGGGCTGCTCGTCGAACATGCCCCAGCCCACGGTAAGCTGGCTGGGCAGGCGTTTGAGCAGATCCCACTGCAGCTGATCCTGATCCGTCTCCAGGTACACCTCCGGCAGCCGCTGCAGGCCGGAGAAGTTATTGTCGCCGGTGAAGCTGCCGCCATCCGGGTCGGAACGCTGGTCGAGGCGCAGGTTGAGGTTGCCGTAGCCGAGACGGCGCGACCACTGAAGGCGGTTCCACAGCTCCTGGTTGGCCGGCGTTTCGCCGGTAAGGCCGGTCTGGCCGTAGCTGCTGTATTCGCCGCTGTAGCGGAACCGGCTCGCGGCGGTGTTCAGCTCGTAGCGGAAGTTGGCGTTGCTGTTGTCGGTGCTGAAGGTTCCCTCGTTGAGGCGGCGGACATAGGTCAACTGGGTATTGGAGTTCCCGACGCGCCGCTGTGCCTGCGCGTTAATATTGGTCAGCGTGGTTGGTTGAAAGCTGAACAGGCTGTTTTTACGGACATCGCCGGTAACGCGCAGCTCGATATCCGCGGGCAGCGCCTGGGTGTGATTCAGGCGGGCGACATATTCTTCCAGATTCCGGCGGCCATAGACAAAGGCCTCGCCGAATCCGCCGGGGATAGTATAGAAATGGTCGATCCCCACCCCGGCGCCCAGCTTCTCGGTCTCATCTACGCGAATGCCGCCGAGCTGCCCCTCGTTGAACATGTACTGGTAGAGCACGCGCACGAAATAGCCTTCGTAATCGTTCTGCCCGACGGTCGGCACGAAAGGCAGTTGCCGCTGGCGCAGCCACATGATGAACCAGGGCAGACGCACGATGCGCCGGCCCAGCACGTAGAAATCGATGTCGTGGGCGATGAGCTTATCGCCGGGGTAGACATCCACCGAGCGAGCGGCGAGGTAGTAATGCGGCACGGGCTTGTCGCAGGTGGTGACGCGCGTATCGCGAGCGTGCACCTTCCCCGGCGTGCCGCTCAGCTCTTCGCCGCGCAGAAAAACGGAGCCGATGAATTGCGGCCCCAGGAAGCCGGGCAGATATTCTACCGAATACTCGCGGAAGTGCCACTCGCGCGTTTGCACATTCAGCTCCAGCGCATTGCCGTAATAGGTCGTCCCGTCCGCGGTTTGCACGGTGATGTCGCCTTCCGCCGTTGCAAGGTTCCGCCGGTCATTGTATTCGACGACATCCGCGGTAATCGACAGTGTCTCCGTCTCGAAGACGACGCCGCCCTGGAAACGGATTGTGCCGTCGCCCAGCGCCACGATCTGGCCGGCCTGCACGCGAATCCGCTGGTAACCAGGCAGCGGCGGCGGAGGCGGCCTGTATTCCTCCGTTGCCGGCGGCTCCTCGGGCGGCGTCGGCGGTTCGTTTTCTTCCTCTACCGCCTCACCACCCGGCGCCGGCGCCATAATCCCATCCGGCGGCAAGGCGAGCGGCGACGGCGGCTCCTGCGCCGCCAGCGGCGCAAATAATGCGACGACGCAAAAGAGAATAAATGCTCGAAGGGGTGCACTACGCATGGCTGCTCACAGTGTAAAGCCAACCGAGCAAAACGGCAAGTAGCTTTTTATTCACCTTTCCTCTCATCGGCGACAGGGCAAAGAAGAGGAGAAATGAAAAATGAAAAATGGAAAGTGCAAAATGCCAGATGATTATCCTAGTTGCATGGGCTTTGATTCAATCCGGCAATCCCAAAAGGTTCAATACTTGCCTGATTTGGCAACGCCTCTGAACTTTTATCATATTTACGCCGCTTTCAGATGCTGCCCAGGCATAATTACCGGTTACATTTTGCATTGTGCATTTTGCATTTTTCATTACGCTAACTAATGTCGGTCTTATTCGGCGACAGTACTACATTCAGGCGATTTCTTCGATATTTGTCGTTCTGCCGAGCATACCAGGCTACTCGGTTTGCGGTATCGTAACAGTTAGATGAGAAGGCCGCCGCGATACGGCGAGCCTGGATGACGGAGGTATGGCGATGCAGGACCTGCTTTACCGGGGCGATGCCCCGCTGACGGCGCAGGAATGGACGCTGATCGATAATACAGTGACGGCGGCGGCGCGGCGGGTGCTGGTCGCGCGGAGGTTTCTCGACCTGTTTGGACCACTCGGCGCCGGCCTGCAGGATATCGATTACAATGTGTTCGGCCCCTCGGGGCAGGCGAAAATCTCGCTGTTGGGCGAGACGGAAACCGATCCCATTCAGCCGATCCGGCGCGTGCACGAGCACGTGCCGATGATTTACAAGGATTTCATGCTTTACTGGCGCGACCTGGAGACCGCGCGCCGGCAAGGCATCCCGTTCGATCTCGGCTCGGCGGCGGCGGCGGCCGTATTCACAGCGCAGCAGGAGGACGAGCTGATCTTCAACGGCAACGAGTCATTCGGCTTTCAGGGCCTGTTGACGGCAAAAGGCGCGCATGCCGTGGAGACGGGCGATTGGACCGAAGCCGGCAGTGCCTTCCGGACGGCAGCCGCCGCGGTACAGACCCTGCTGGCCGACGGCTTTTATCCGCCCTACGCGGTGGTGGTCAATCCGGTGGCCTACGCGCAGATGCAGCGGGTATACGAGTGCAGCGGGGTGCTGGAGATCGAGCACGTCCGCGAGCTGGTGCAGGGCGGCGTATTCCAGTCGCAGGCAATCCACCACGCGCCCGGCCTGGTCCTTTCTCTCGGCCCGCAGAACGTGGACCTGGCAATCGCCCAGGACATCATTACCGCCTACCTGGGTCCGGAGGGGATGAACCACCCCTTCCGCGTCTTCGAGACGCTGGTGCTGCGCATCAAGCGCCCGCAAGGCATCTGCCTGCTGCGGGGACCCGAGCCGGATCCGAGCAAGATCGGTGGTGGTGGCAGTAAGGGGTAAGGGTTAGGGGCTAGGGGCTAGGGGCTAGGGGCTAGGGGTTAGGGGTTAGGGGCTAGGGATTAGGGGCTAGGGGTTAGGGAGAAGAGGTTAGAGATAGGAATTATGGGAATTATGGGAGTTATGGGAAGAATAGGTCACCCCATTATTCCCATCCCTCCCATCTCTCCCCCCTATAAGCATCGTTCGAGGGGGGACTGTTACGTATTTTCCCCCCTGATTCCAGTTTCGCTCACGACTCTCCACCCGTTCTGTTCAACCTGTGCCCTCATGCAAACAACCGGAAAATGCGTGACTGTACCCCCGGGTGTATTATCCATAGACAATAGCCCCGGGTAATCCCTAGCCCCTAGCCCCTAACCCCTAACCCCTAACCCCTTCCCCCTCACTCCGGGCATTCCACCCTGCTTGCCATCTGGCTGACGATGAGCTGGGTTTCCTGCCAGCCCTGGCGGGGGGCGAAGCCGATAAGGCTAAGGAGAAAACGGCCGCGGGATTGAATCACCCAGGCGCCGGACATGGGTCGGTTCTCCAGGGTGAAGGTGAATGCCCGGCTATTGTCGGCAAAAGTGCTCAGTGCTCCGTCGGTAAGAATAAGGTTCTTATACTTTTGCTGCCGCCGCAGCGTTGCTTCAAGCCAGTCGTTCTTCTGCTGAGCTATAGAATCTCCAGCATCCGGCGGCAGCTCTTCCAGCATTGCCGTCACCTGCACGGGGCTGTTGGGATACAACGAGAACTGTACCTGGAAACGCTCGCCGGCAGCGTCATCCTCTTGCGGCTGGATAACCCAACCGCGGGGGTAATACAGGATGCACCCGTTCTCGACCGGCAGGCTGCTCCAGTCCGACTCGGAGTTCGGAAGAGAGGGGATATCGACGGCGCGAGGGGTCAGGCAGGTGGCGATGATGGTGAGCAGCATAAGGCCGCCGAAGGTATAGGCCAGCACCCGCGCGATGATGGGCACGCCCGGGTTCGGCGACCATACCGGCGCGGGCCGCCGGGCGGATGCCGTCATCTCGAATTCGTCGGTCGGAAAGGTGGGCATATTACCGCGTCTTGCTGTCCGGCAGCCGGCTGGTCTGCATGCGGACGATATCGGCGCGGGTGATGATGCCGGCCAGCCGATTTTCCGCATCGAGCACCACCACGCGGCGCAGGTCTTCGTTGAGCATCCGCGTGGCGATGACTTCCACCGGTGTGTCGGGATGCACGAACGGCGCTTCCGCGTCCATTATTTCCCGCGCGCTGATGGCCAGGATCTTTTCCGCTTCCGCGGTGAAGTGCTGCGGATTCTCCAGGAAAATGATTCCGCCCAGGAAGGAAACGTGCCGGGGAAGGTGCACGGGGGCGGCCCGCGTGACCAGGTCTTCCTCGGTTACGATGCCCAGCACCCGCCGTTCCGCATCGACGACCGGCAGCGACCCGAACCGCTGGTTGGCCAGCAGCTCCGCCACCGTCCCCACCGGAGTCTCCGGCGAGACGGTTATTACCTCGCGGGTCATGATATCAGCGGCAACCGCCATGTGACTTAACCTCCGGTTTGGTGAGTGACAAGTGATAAGTTTTTATGATCGGCACTATTACTATAATATAACACAACGACTCCGCAGGCACGTCGAAAATATCTTACTTATCACCCCTATTCTCCATTCCCCATTCCCCATTCCCCATTCTCCATTCTCCATTCTCCATTCACCATTCCCCATTCCCCATTCCCCATTCTCCATTCACCATGGCCAGGGGTAGTCGGGGCCGACGGCGATGCGCAGGAAGCGGTAACCTTCGGATTCCAGGCTGCCGGCCAGCGCGGCGTTTTGCGGCTCATCGCCGAGGATGCCGACGATAGCGCCGCCGGAGCCGCAGGTGGTGGCGGGAAAGCCGTGCGCTCCCGCGATCTCCACCATGCGCAGGTTGTCCGGCCCGATCACCGGGTCGCCGAATATTTCGCGGCGCAGGGCGAAGGCGCGGTTCAACAACTCGCCCACGGTGCGGTAATCGCGCGCTTCGATCGCGGCTTTGCCGGTTTCCGCGAAGCCGGCGAAGGTCTCCATCGCCGCGCGCACCGCGGGGTCGCCCTCGTTCCAGCGGCGGCGCACGTCGCTGTGGATCACGCCGGAGTCGCTGGGCTCGAGCACGTAGGCGAGGAAGAGCGGCGGCAGCAGCGCGCGGTCGAGGCGCTCGTATTGCCCGTAGCCGCGCCCGGTCATCAGCGCCTTGTCGAAATCCATATACATCACTCCGCCGTAAGTCTGGATCACCCGGTCCTGCATGCCGGCGGTGATGCCCAGCTCCTCCTGCTCGGTGGCCAGCGCGATGCCGGGGAACTCCTCCCGCGGGAAAAGGCGCGCCACCCCGTACCAGCGCAGCAGCGAGCGCAGGGTGGCGATGATGATGGCGCTGGAGCCGGCCAATCCCACTTGGCGCGGAATGTCGGTGTCGTAGCTGATGGTGAAGTTCGGTCCGCCGGGCGCCGCGCCCCGTGCAGCGCATATTTCGTAAAACCGCTTGCATGCCGCCTGTATCAGCCGCAGCCCGCCATAATAACCCTGGTCGCCGTAGGTCGCCGCCAGCTCGGTGATGTTGCGGAATTCGATGGGATCATATTGCGGGTGAAGCTGCAGGCGCAGGTAATCACTTTCCTCCAGCGTGACGCGCGTCTTGAAATTTCCGACCAGGCACGAAATCGTTTTGCCAAAATAGCCGTCGGATGGATTCCCCAACAGCCCGGCGCGGGCATGAACTCGAGTTTCCAGGCGCATACTTTCCTCCAGCATTGATTGTCTATCCATTCGCCTCTTGGTGGAAAAGTCCTTTGTCTGAAAAAGCGATCCGAGGGAACCGTCTCGTATTTTCCCAGCTTACCCACCCGCCTTCGACTCTCCACTCGTTCCACCAAACCTGTGCCCTCCCGCTTTCAATCGGAAACGGTTCTCCGTTCGTTAAAATGCGTGACTGTACCCCGGGTGATCATAAATCAAAAATCTAAAATGATCCTCACCTCAAACAACCGCTCCCAGGGGAGGGTGGCGCGGAAGGGGCGATCGAGGGCGGCGGCTAGCGGGTAGCACGCACATAGATCGGACCACAAGGCGCGCAAGGCGTCATCTACACGGGCTTCTACGGCGGGCGCCGCCGGACCCAGGTTCAGCGGGGAGGCGCCCATCTCCTCGGCGCACGTCATGGCCCAGCCGCGCACGATGGGCTGGTAGAGCCCGTCGTCGAGGATGCGCACGAGCAGCGCCTCGCGGTGGGCGCGCTCCAGCGCCTCATTCGATCTCCGGGCGAGGGCAATCGAGCGTAAGGCGGCGTGGGCCAGCGCCGTGCCCAGCGTGTTGCCGGCGGTGTTCCAGCCGGCATAGCCGTAGATTTCTTCTACGGACCGCTCCAGCAGCGCGGCCAGCAGGTGCGGATCGCCGCCGTTGCAGTAGGCGAGATCGGCGATGATGAGCGGGGCGGGCAATCCGGCCAGCCAGGTAGAAACATTAGTTGGTGGGAAATGCGCCAGCGCCGCTTCCCAGGTGGGTGCGGGAAGGGGCGGCATCTCGAACAGGTCGGGTTGCGGCGGGGTGAAGGTATGGTCCGCCAGCGTCAATCCTTCCATCGCGGAGGCGCCGCCAACCGCGTCGATGTGGCGGCGGACGGTCTCGCGCAGCGGCACATCTTCGAACAGCGCCGGATGATACGCCGCCGCTTCATCGCGGAAATGCGCCGCTACCGGGAAGGGTATGCCAGTCTCGTCTAACATCTGCCGGGCCAGCAGCGTCATCGCCGCTTCGTCCGTGCCGGCGTAGAGGCGCCAGCGGTCCGGGGTCGTGCGCTGTTCCGCCAGCGCCGCCAGCACCCGCTGCTCGGCCACGTGCAGGCCGGCGGGGGCGGTGTCCTCCTGCACCAGAGCGAGGAAATCGAGCACGCCGTCGCCCAGCAGCTCCAGCGCGGCGCGGTTCACCGCATGGTTGCGCGCGCGGGCGGCCAGGTAATCCTCCAGCAGCCGCGGCGGGATGCGCGCCTCCACCTTCTCCAACTCGCGGGCAGCTTTCTCTTCCTCCAGCCGCTCCGCCCGGTCACGCAGCACCGAGTATTGAAAAATGTCGCGACCCGCGGCGCGCGTCTCCGGGTCAGCGCCGGTAATGGTAAGCCGCATGATGACATTGAAGGCAAGCAGGCGCAGCCCGGGTTGCCGGGCCTTCAGCTCGCGAAGCTCGCGCAGCCGGCGTAGCGCCTCATCGAGCGGCGTATCCGGCGAGCGCGAGGCAACCAGGCCGCCGTAAGCCAGCATGTCGAGGGAGAGGATGCCCGTGCCGGCGGCGGGGGCGGTCCGGCGCAGCCAATCCAGCAGGCAGTCCGGCTGTCCGGGTTGCAGGAAATGCCCGAGCAGCTCGCGGGGCGGGGTGGAGAGCCGTTCGCCGGCCACCGCGGCGAGCTGCGCCGGCGCGTCCACGTTCACCGGGCGGTCATCAAGCGGCAGCAGCAGCAGCGGCGCGCTCATCGCGCCTCCTGCTCCGCCGCCTCCTTGACACGGTTGCAGACCGACTTAAACAGCTCATTCATCACGTAACAGACCAACCCTTCCGGCACGCTCCCGCCCACGGCATCGGGCACCTCATACTCCAGCGCCAGCTCGAGCACCGCGCCGGCGCCGATGCCGGTCACCAGCCAGCGCCCGGTGAAGCGCTGCAGGTCGCCTTCCACCGCCTGAAAGCTCAGCTCGCCCTCGCCGGTAACGCGGTTTTCCTCGCGCCAGCAGAGCGCCGCCAGGTTGGGAATGTTCAACCGGCGTTGAAAGGACCAGCATCCCGGCGCCGGCGCCCGCATATCCTCGACGGCGATATAGGGAAACAGGCCGGCGAAGCGCGGCACGTCGCTGATGAGCGCCCACAGCTCCGCGCTCGATGCTTCGACCGGCAGGGAGAGATTGAAAGATGGCAAAGAAACACTCCTATAGTTTTGCCCATACTTTACCACGAGCGTTGTGAATCTGTCTCGCTGCGCGGCCAAAGCCCTGCATATGAAGATAAAAATCAACGAGGCACGCCGTCTCACAGTTTATCGAGACCGCCGCCGCTGGGTTATTACCGGCTTCTCACCGCTTCGGATCCAACCGCAAGACCCGGCTGGAGAAGTTATAGCGGCGTTGGTTCGAGGGGATATGAGAACACCGGCAATCACGAGCACCTGGCCTTTACCGCCGACGGTAAATACCTGAGCTGGGCCATCGACGATGGGACGGGGGTGTGGTTGTTAGTCTTCGAAGTGCCGTGATATTAGTGGCGAGTGTTTTAGATGAATAACGGGTTTACCTGGGAACAGGTAAACCCGTTATTCATTGAAAACACTTGCCACTCGCTACTTTACGGCATCACCCCGAACTTATCCTCGATCAAGCGCATGCGGCGGACGTATTCCACGGCTTCCAGCGGGCGATTTTGCTTAAAGAGGACGTCGGCCAGGCGCTTGAGGATGGGCAGCGTTTCGGGAGTGTCGGCGCCGGCGGTCTTCTCGCGGATTGCCAGGGCGCGGCGTAATTGAATCTCCGCATCGGGGAAGCGGTCCTGCGCCTGGCAGGCGGCGCCGATGACCACCAGCGTCGGCACCAGATCGGCGTGTTCCTTGCCCAGCGCCTTCTCCTGGATACCCAGCGCCCGCACCGCGTGCTTTTCCGCGTTCACCACGTCATCCTGGTTGAACTCGACCAGGGCCAGCAGCGCCAGTGTGGCGCCGGTGTCGCGGTCGTTGCGGCCCAGCTTGCTCTCGCGGATGCGCAGCGCGCGTTCGAGGACTGTTTGCGCGAAGGTATATTCCTTCCGGGCGTTATAAATCTCGCCGAGGGCGTGCAGGGTGGCCGCCGTTTCGGCCGCATCCTCGCCGAGTATCGTCTCGCGGATAGTCAGCGCGTTGCCCAGGTAAGTGACGGCTTCGGTATAATTTTTCTTTGCCGTCAGGATAACGCCCAGTTTATGCTCGGTGTCGGCGATGACCGGGTCATCGGGCGCCAACTGGGCAACCTGGCGGGCCAGCACCCGCTTATACAGCGTTTCCGCCTCGTTGTTTTTGCCGGTAGCAAAGCGGATGTCCGCCAGCCGGGAAAGGATGGGCAGCAGCTCGTTGTTTTGCGTGCCGTATGCCTTCTCCGCCAGCGGGAGAGTATCCGAGAGCAGCGTGTCGGCCTCGGCGATTTTATCCTGCTTGTAGTAGATTTCCGCCAGCGTTTTCTGGCACCAGATCTGGTCGGTGTCCGTGCCTCCGATCCGTTTGATGATATCGATAGCCCGTATCAGCGTCGGAATCGCCGCGTCGTACTGTCCCCGGTCGAAGTTCACGCCGGAGATATTGCTGAGCGGGACGACCAACGCGGCTTCCGACGCTTCCCCGGCGGCGACGAGCGCCTCAATAATTTTCGCCGCCTGTTGATAGTACTCGAGGGCGTCGTCCAGATCGTTGGTGGTGTAATGGAGATCGCCCAGGTTGATCAGACACTGGGCAACGTCCGGATGGGTGGGGCCGTATAGTTTCTTAATGACTTCCAGCGCCTGGGTCAGGTATTGCCCGCCTTGCTCGTATTTGCCGCGGACAATATTGACCAGACCCAACCCGTTGAGGATCAACGACCGGCGTTGATCCGCAACCGTCTGATCCGGCAGCTTCATCTTGTCGAGATCGGCAAGGGCCGTGAGGAAGTTTCTTTCCGCTACCAGATAACGCTGTTCCTGGAAGGCCTTGGTGCCTGAAGTGATCAATTTATCGAGCGCTTCAGTTTGCGCCGAAACCAGGGCAGGCAGCAAAGCCAGCGCGCACAATGCCAACATCACCCATCGACGGGAAGCCTGTCGCATATCGTTACCTCTCTTCGCCGTGTTCGAATGCACAACGAAACCGCCGCCGTCTCCGACGCCGAGTTCTCGCTATCATGATACCCAATTCAACGCGAATTGTGCAGCGTATCAGCGTTTTTTTAGTTCGAAGTTCGAAGTTCATGGTTCAAAAGATCCAGGTTCCAGAGTTCCAGGTTTCCAGGTTCCGAGTTTGAAGTTCCAGGTTTCTGGCAGCCGCGACGATAGTTCACTGCCGGTATTTTCGACGGCAAGCGGCAAAAACCTGCCGCGGGAGTTGCCAATAACCGGCAATCCCGATATGATAATGAAAAGCCCGCGTTCCGGAGTTTAAACATGAGTGTCGGCAGTTGGATTTACAAACAATTTCACACCTGCGTAGTGTGGGTTGAGTATTGCTCCAAGCACCTGGTGTTCGGGTGCCGGATGTGCGGCCAGTGCAAGCTGCACGATCTGGGCTTGACCTGCCCGATGACCTGTCCCAAGCAGCTCCGCAACGGTCCCTGCGGCGGCGTGCGTGTGAACGGCCATTGCGAAGTAAAGCCGGAGATGGAGTGCCGCTGGGTGCGAATTATTCGGCGTGCAAATTCACCGTTGCTGCCCAAATCCTGGTGGCGGCCCGAGCATATCAACCCGCCGGTAGATTGGACGCTGCAGCACACTGCATCGTGGATCAACTACTTTACGAATAAGGATAAACACAAGGAAGATCTCGCCGAGGATTAATAAACCTTAACACGCCTTATCGTCCACCAGCGGCCTCCTTCACGAATCGGTGTGTATCCTATTGACACCGGCCGGCGTGAAAACATCACATCCTTGCCCATCATTTTCGAAAAATTGTTGCGCTATCTTTCAGGCGCATCCTCACTGCCGAGAACGCCGTGTTTGTCACTGCTCCCATTTATCTCGATATGTATATAACCCAATCATCCGCACCGGCCGGTTTGTCGAATGTATGGGATGCACCGCCAATTACCGACCGCCGGTTCGTCCACTTCCCGGTACAGGGATTGTAGATTTTATAATTTATCTTACCTTCGGCAGCGGTAAGATCGAGCACAGCGCGGTCGTGACGCAAGATATATGCGATATACTCTTTACCCGGATTGGCGAGACATGAATTGACGCCGTTATCGCTGACCAGATCATGCCGCGGAGTCATCATCCAGAACCGGGCGCCTGTTTCGCGGATGAAGCGCCGCAGGTTTCTGTAATAAGCTGCCTTTTCCTTATTAAAGCCGGGACCGCCCGTCCAGAAATCAACCGTAAATCCACCCCAGCCGGCCGCTCCACCGGTGAAGGAATACCAGGCAGCCTGCCGCAAATCATCGGGGGAGACATCCACGTTGCACAGCGCCGGGCCGTCCGGATCTTCCCAGGCGGGATAACCCTGGCCGACGATAGCCGCCACTCTAGCTTTCACTTCCGCGGGTGTATTTGCGCTGTGCTGCGCCCAGCCGTTTACTTTCGCGCCGAGGTTGCCGCCATTCTGCGTCACCGCCTTCTCGGTCTTCGTGTGTAGATAGCCGGCTACGGCGGTATTCCAGACGGTAGACGAACTCAGCAATTCGTTTCCGATCTCATACAAAACGTTATCAAAGGTCACGGTTTCGTTCAGCGCTTTGTCGATAAGCCGGCGCTGGTAATATCCAATCTCCCTGTTGCCGTTGAAAGCATCGGTCTGGTAGAACTCGCCATCCTCATCGATATTCCCATTGCCGTTCCCGTCGGGATCGGGGTAAAAGTCTCGCGTCTGATTTTTCGGATTCCAGAAAGAATTCACATAACGGTAGGCCTCGCGCCCTCCCCGAATATCCGCGCCGTCGAAGAGGGAGATATGCACCAGCACGCCGTTTTTCCGCGCAAGGGTGCATTGAGCGCGCAGGCCGTCCCAGAATACGGCATCCCAGCGATCGAGATCGGCCTTTCCGTCTTCGTAAGTAAATGGCGTCGGAGTCGGCTGACCATCCCAACTGGGCGGCTGCGTTTTGTCGGTAAAGCGATTAACGCCAAGACTGATGCGGATATAGTTGAGTCGATATGTTTTTCCTCGTTCAATCATCTCCGCGTAGCGGGAGGGATGATCGATAAAACTTCCATCGGGAACCGCCGCCCAATTGTAGTATCCGAGTAGAAACATCGGCTTCCCGGCGGCATCCTGAAAATAGCGACCGGAAGGATGCATAATGATATCTCCGGCAAAAGCCTGGCTGAGTAATACCACCAGGAAAGTTAATATAAAGGTATTAACATGCTTTCGTGAGATAGTGCATACGGGATTATTAGCTCCCGAACTGAATAAACCTGGCGTCTTTGTCATTGTATGTACCCTGAATCAGTATACCACAACAATAATAAGGGCCACCTTTACAGCAGTTTTGCCGCCCGAGAAACAAGGAATACGCCGCCCCGCGGGGAATCCTATCTCCAGCGCGTGAAGTAAGGAGCGGCTTATGCTGGACTACGTGATGGCGCGGGAATTGCTGGAGGACGCCTTCCGGCACTCGGGGGCGGAGCAGACGGAGATCATCTTGGGGCACGGCAAGCACGGGCTGACCCGGCTGGCGAACGGCGGCATACACCAGAACGTGGTGGTGACGAATTACCAGGCCCGGGCGCGCGCGGTAATCGGCAAGCGCGTGGGCGTGGCCTCCGATAACCGGATGACAGCGGATAATCTGCGGGTACTGGTCGAGCAGGCGGTCGCGGTGGCGCGGGTATCCGAGCCGAATCCGGAGTTCGATTCCCTACCCTCGCCGGCGCCGGTCTTGCCGGTCGCCATGCCGGAGGTCGATCTCGCGGAGTTCACCCCGGAACGGCGGGCGGAGGCAGCCGGCGTGCTGGTCAACGCGGGAGCCGGGCAGGAGCAGGCCGCCTCCGGGTTCGTCTCCACCGATATCGATACCCTGGCGGTGGGCAATTCGCTGGGCGCGCGGGCGTACCATCACTGGACGACCGGCGGGGTGATGTGCATCATGACGGAGGGCGGCGCCTCCGGTTATGCGGGATGGGACGGCGCCGTGTTGCGAGACGCGCCGGTAGATGAGGTGGCCGAGCGCGCGAGCGGCATCTGCCGGGCGGCGCGCGACGCGCAACCGATCGAACCGGGCCATTACACCGTTATCTTGGAACCGGCGGCGGTGGCGGAAATGCTCACCATGCTCGCCTTCATGGGCTTGGGCGCCACTTCCTACCTGGAAGAGCGAAGCTTCATGCGCGGCAAGCTGGGTGAACGGCTCGTCGGCGAGAACATAACCCTGCGCGACGACACCTATCACGCGGGGATGATCAGCTTGCCCTTCGACTTCGAGGGAGTGACCAGGCAAACGGTGCCGTTTTTCGAGAGGGGCGTGGCGAAGGGCGTGGTTTACGACTCCCTCACCGCGCACAAGGCCGGCGGCGGGCAGCACTCGACCGGCCATGCCCTGCCGGCTCCCAATCCCTACGGCCCGGCGCCGCTGCACCTGGTGTTGGAACCGGGCGAGCATGCGCGCGAGCGGATGATCAGCGAGGTGGAGCGCGGCATACTGGTGACCCGCTTCCACTACGTCAATATCGTTCACCCCAAGGAGACTATCATCACCGGCATGACGCGCGACGGCACCTTCCTGATCGAAAACGGCGCCATCGCTGGGCCCGTGAAGAATCTCCGCTTCACGCAGAACATCCTGGAGGCGCTCCGCCGCGTGAGCGCCCTTGAAAATGTGCAGCGGCTGGTGAATAACGAAGGCATTTTCTGCCTGGCGCCGGCAATGCGCATTGAGGATTTTGCGTTTACATCGTAGCCGGAGCGCAGGCGAGACGCCTGCGCTCCGGCATGCATTGACGCACTTACGACTGCCCGTTACAATCGCGATAACATGATAAAAACCGCGCAAATCGATCTGCCGTTCACTCCCCTGTCCCCACGCATCGAGGCGTTTTGGGCGGGCAGCCGTATGCGGTGCGCGGCGCCGCCGGCCACGCCGCGGCGACCCAATCTCGATCGCGCCTTCTTCGAGATGTATGCCGATCGGCCTTATTGGGAGCGCCGCACCCGCGCGCTGGCCTACGCGCTGGAGTGCGAGCCGATATATCTGTTCCCGGACGAACGGCTGGTGGGCATGCTTTACCAGATTGCACCCGATCCGCCCGGCTACACTCCGGATGACGAGCGCTGGGCGCAGTATGATCCGCACTGGCGGGCCATGGCGCGCATCGAGCAGGAGATCGAGCCGTTTCTCGCCTATGGCGGCGGCGCGCCGGGGCATATCGGCTGGCGGTGGGATAGTCTGCTGCGCGAGGGTGTGAATGGGCTGATGGCGCATATTACGGCGCTGCTGAAGGAGACGAAGGATCGCAGGGCAAGGCAATTCTACCGCGGCGCGCTCATCCTCTGGCGGGCGGTGCTGCGCTGGAACGACCGGCACGTCGCGGCGCTGGAGGAGCGGCTGCAAGGCGCCGCGGTAGAAGAGCAGGCGCGCCTGCGGGAGCTGATCGTCCTGTGCCGCCGCGTGCCGCGCTTTCCCGCGCGCACCTTCCGCGAGGCGGTGCAGTGCTTCCACTTCCAGCACCTGGCGGTGATGTACGAGAACCCCTTCGGCGGCAACGGCCCCGGGCGGGTGGATTACTTCCTCTGGCCGTACCTGGAGCGCGACCTTGCCGCCGGCATTATCACGCAGGCGGAGGCAAAAGATTTGGTAGACGAGCTGTTCATTCGCCTGCACGAGCGGTTGAACGCCGGCGACGGCTGGGTGGAGGCTATCGTTCCCGGCGGCGCGCAACCGGACGGCTCCTGTTCCGTCAATCCGCTCTCGTATATGATAATCCATGCGATAGGCCGGCTGAAGATCACCCACCCGTCGATTTACCCGCGCGTATGTGAAGACTGCCCGGAGGATTACCTCGACCTCTGCGCCAATTACCTGCTGCACGGCGACAACCGCGCGCAGATTTACAACGATGACGCCTGCCTGCCCGCCATCGTGAACAGCGGCACGCCATATGAAGACGCGGCGATGTATATGGCCGGCGGCTGCATGGAGATAAGCGTGCAGGGAGCGAACAGCGACATGAATTTCAGCCGCACGCACAACGTGGCGAAGACGCTGGAGCTGGTGCTGAACGGCGGCTGCGACCTGCGCGACGGGCAACGGCAAGTCCCGCACCAGCGCGCGCTGCCCGATTACGCTGATTTCTATAACCTGTACGCGGCCTTCGAGGCGGAGCTGCTGCGCGAGTTCACCCAGGTGGTGCGCGCGCTTGACATTCACAGTGAGGCATACTCCCGCTGGCGGCCCTGCTACCTGCTCTCCAGCCTGGTGGACGACTGCCTGGCCCGCGGGCGCGAGCAACAGGACGGCGGCGCGCGCTACCACGAATACGGCATTGCCCCGCTGGGCATCACCGCGGCCGCCGATGCGCTGTATGCGGTGAAACGGGCGGTCTTCGACGACGGCTTTGTTACGACAACTGAATTGCTGGCGGCGATGCGCGCGAATTACGCCGGGCACGAAGCGTTGCGCGCGCGGCTGCTGCGCCTGCCCCGCTACGGCCTGGAGGATGCGGAGGCGGACGCCCTGTGCGACCGTGTGATGCGCAGCGTGTGCAACCTTGCCCGGCGGCCCAAGGCGCGCTTCGGCGGGCAGCTAAAGCCGATGATCTTCAACTTCGTATGGACGCCATGGATCAGCAGCGAGCTGGGCGCGCGGGCGGACGGCTCGCTCGCCGGCGATCTCATCGGCCATGGCATGACGCCGCATCGGCTGGGCATGCGCGAGGGGATCACCGCCGCGCTCAACTCCTGCGGATCGCTGGACTTCACTCCCGTCTCCGGCGGCGCCACCACCATGTGGGACATGGACCACCGCTGGATCAATTTCGAGCGCATGAAAGCCATCCTCAAGGTTTTCCTCGCCCGCGGCGGCATGATCTTCCAGGGCAACACCTCCAGCGTGGAGGAGCTGGAAGAGGCTATGCGCTGCCCGGAGCAATACCCGAATCTGATCGTCCGCGTTGGCGGCTACAGCGCCCGATTCACCACACTGTCGGCGGAGCTGCAGCAGGAGATTGTTGGACGGTATCGGCACCATGGATAATGAATGGGTATCGAAAGACGTATCATCTAGTATACTGATGATAGAGGTTTTATCCGATGGCAACCACATCGATAAAAACAGATAGGCTTTCCTGCCGGATTGCGCCGGAACACAAGCGCGTGCTTGAGCGTGCTGCATCACGACATGGGTTGAGTGTGACGGATTATCTCGTCAGCACCGCTCTCCAGGCTGCGCATGAGGAATTGCTCGCGGAAGAACCGATTCGCCTCTCACAGGCGGACTGGGAAGCAGTGCTGGCCATTCTCGACAATCCGCCGGAAGCAACACCTGAATTGAAAGAAGCGATGGCAAAATTTGCCAAAGGCACTTTTGACGGGGGACAATATCGCTCGTGATAATCGAACGCCTCGATCCTCATCGACATAATCGAGAGGCATTTTCCTGTGGCGAACCGGCCCTCGACGCGTTTTTACATGCCCATGCGCGCCAATACTTTGATCGGGAGTCTTGGCGTTACCTGGGTGGCAACCTCCGAGGAGGAGCCGGCCAGAATTGACGGCTATTATACGCTGGCTATGAATGCCTTGCTGGCAGACGAATTGCAATCGTCCCGTATTCGACTCCCTCGAATTCCCGTGCTCCTTCTCGGCCGGCTGGCCGTTGATGTTCGCATGCAAGGGCAAGGTTTTGGGACACAATTGTTAATGCATGCGTTGTATACAGCTTATTACCTTTCACAGATTGTCGGCAATCATGCAGTCGTGGTCGATCCTATCAGCGATCGCGCCAGGGAGTGGTATTCGCGTCATGGTTTTCTCGCCTTACCAGGTGCGCCGGCGCGCATGCTCCTCCCCATCGCAACTTTGCATCCGCAGGTTCCCCCGCTCACCGGTCAGGCTGAAATGGCTGAATTATTGACCTTGTCATCAAATCTCACGCCCAACACGTCAGAGCAGGAACCGGAACGCACGTGAAAAGCTCAATACTTCGCAACGGTAAGAGCGCGAGAGGATATTATTTAGATGGATATCCAATACACTTCATCGCTTAATGGCATCACCCCCGCCATGTTATCCGGCTTCTTCGTCGGCTGGAAGGTACCGTATAACCAGGAGGACCACCTGCGCATCCTGCAGGGGAGCGATTACGTGGTGCTGGCCATCGACGACGCCGCCCGGCGGGTGGTCGGCCACGTCACTGCCATCGCCGACGGCATGCAGACCGCCTTCATCCAAATCCTGGAAGTGCTCCCCGAGTACCAGCACCGGGGTATCGGCACCGAGCTGGTCCGCCGCATGCTCGAGCTGGTGAAAAACTATCCCTGTGTCGATCTAACCTGCGACCCGGAGCTGCAGCCATTTTATGAGCGGTTCGGAATGTTGCGGTCGGTGGGGATGGTGATAAGGAATTATTGATAGATAACAGGCAAGCCGGTTCGTAGTAAGCCTCGCAACGCAGCGGAGTGGCGTGGTTGACAGGTAAGCTTTCCTGTCAACCACGCCACTCCGCTCCGCTACGAGGCTCACTACGAACGGGTATGCCTGTATTTGGTGAGCAGGAAAATCCTTTAATGCTAACGAACGAAGTGGTTGAGGTAATGCCATGTCTTCCGTGCTTGATTTGACCGGCCTCTGGCGCTTCCAGCCCGACCCGTATGCTGAAGGTGAGGAACTTGGCTGGACGGCGCCGGATTGTGACGTGCGCCTCTGGCGAGAGGTGCGGGTGCCGTGTGTTTTCGACCGCTGCGGACCGGCGATGGCCGGGTATGAGGGGCGGGGGTGGTTCCAGCGGGAGGTGGTTATTCCGGCGGAGTGGCAGGGGAAGCGAATCGAGCTGGGCTTCGGCGCGGTTAATTACCGGGCGCGGGTGTGGGTGAACGGGCAGTTCATTGATGAGCATGAATACGGGTTTCTTCCATTCTCTTTCCGCATTGAAAAACATGTCACGCCCGGCGAAACGGCAACCATCGTCGTGGAAGCGGATAACGAACGGCGGCCTGGCGAGGCGCCGGGCATGGAGCGCGGCTGGCGGACTTTCGGCGGCATCCTGCGCGAGGTGACGCTTACGGCCCGCGACCCGCTGCATCTGATATGGGCCAGCGTGCAGGGGGACGCCGGCGGCCGGTTCACCGTGCAGGCCCTCGCGATAAATTCGCGCGCGGAAGCGGCGACGGCAGCGTTCTCCGTGATAATCACCGATGCTGACGGCGCGGAAGTAGCCGTTGCCAGGTTGAATCCGCGCGATTTGAAGTCGCGTCAACCGGTAGAGCTGCATTGCGAAGGCACTGTCTCACCGGTCACCCGCTGGTCGCCGGAGACGCCGGCGCTGTATACCGCGCGGCTGATATTGTCGGACGTAGAGGAACGGGATATACGTTTCGGCTTCCGCACGATCGAGACGCGGGGGACGGAGCTGCTGCTGAACAGCGAGCCGTTGCTGCTGCTCGGTTGCAATCGCCACGAGGACTCGGCGCGGGCGGACATGTGCGTCGATCTGGAGCAGGCGCGGGCGGATTTTCTTGACATGAAGGCGCTGGGCATGAACTTCGTGCGGCTGTGCCACTACCCGCACCATCCCGGCGAGCTGGACCTGTGCGACGAGCTGGGCCTGCTGGCGATGGCGGAGATTCCGCTGTACTGGTGGAACGGCCAGCGGGAAGGCAAGAGGGCGTGCGCGAGCAAGCTGCTGGCGGCTAAAAGGCAGTTAACGGAGATGATCGAGCGCGACGCGAGCCACCCGTCGGTGATCTGCTGGTCGGCAGGCAACGAGTGCCTGGAGGATAGGCCGGAGGTGGCGGCGGGCATGACCGAACTGGTCGCCCTCGCCCGCTCGGTGGACCCAACGCGGCCCGCCGTGCACGTCTCCGATCACTGGCGCGAGCACCCCAACTTCGACGCGGACGATATCATCTGCGTCAACGCCTACCCCACCATCTCGGTCCGAGGCGCGCGGCATAAAGCGGAACACACGCCGGCCATGTCGCGCCAATGGTGGGAAGAGGAGCTGGAAGTCTTGCACCTGCGTTACCCTGACAAGCCCATCCTGGTGACCGAGTTCGGCCTGCCCGCGCTGGAGGACGTGGCCGGCAGCGTGGTGGGCGAGGACCTGCAGGCGGAAGTCATGCGCGAAGAGTTCGCCGGCATGAGAGCGCCGTATGTGTGCGGAGCAGCGGTCTGGTGTTATGCCGATCACCCGTGGCCGGAAGAAGATTTTCTGCGCTACATCCATATCAGCCCCTACGGCCTGGTGACGCGCGAGCGGCGGCGCAAGCCGGCATACGAGGCGGTGTGGGCGGTCTTCCATGCGCGGCGCGGAATGCCCGTGCCTCCGCCGGAGGAGGAGCCGGGCGGCATCCACGTGGATATGTACCGCCCCAACCTGGAGAACATCCTCCAGTTCGCCTTTCCCGCGGGCTACGGCATTCGCGCCATGCGGCCCGGCGAAGGCGCGCTGTGGACGGACGTGCAGCGTGACGCCGAACACTGGCTGACGGTGGACGATGAGCTGTTTACGCGGGAATTCGGTTATGACCTGGAGGCGACGCAGTGGCGCTGCTTCTTCATTGTCAACGAGATGGGAGCCGCCGTGGGAGTGATCAGCGCCTGGTACGACCGCGACAACGGCGGATTGGATTTTGGCCGCATCCACTGGGTGGCCATCCGGCGGGCATACCGCGGCAAAGGGCTGGTCAAGCCGGCGATGACCCACGCGATGAACCGCCTGGCGCAGTGGCACACGCGCGCCTGCCTGGGAACCGCTACCGAGCGCCTTCCCGCCATCAAAGTCTACCTGGACTTCGGCTTCCTGCCCGACATGACAAAGCCCCGTGCCCACGAGGCGTGGGAACAGGTACAGGCGGTGTTACAGCATCCGGCATTGGTAGGCTGTTTAACGAACGAAATACACAATGAAAAATGAAATTGTAAATGAAAAATTATTGCTGCATTTGGACACGGTTGCCGGATGCCGGTAACCGCTCGATTATTCAGTAATCATCCTGCATTTTGCACTTTGTAACCGTTCAGGGGGTCTTTCTCTTTCTCTTTCTGTTTCTCTTTCTCCCAGCGTGAATAAGATCGCTTTGAAAAAAACGGATAAAGCCACGATAACTCTATCCGTTCTTTTCCGCTGCTTTCCTGACAACGAGGGGGAGAAAGAGAAAGCCCTCTGAACGGTTACTGCGCTTCTCGTTTACATTGCTCTAACTCAAAAAGGAATCCGCTGCCTTCTATACGAATAAGGATAACGAGTCATACGGACACAAAGGAGCACCAATGGATCAGGTACGTATCGGCATCATCGGGTTCGGCGGCATGGGCAGCAGTCACGGTCGCTATCTGGCCGCCGGCAAGGTGAATGGCGCAAAGCTTATCGCCGTGTGCGACATCAACCCGGCGCGCGGCGACGACGCCAGGCAGCAGTGCGGCGAAGACATCCTTTTTTTCGATAACGCCGACGCGTTGTTTGCCGCCGGCGTGGTGGACGCGGTGATGATCGCCACCCCGCATTATTTCCATCCGCCGCTCGCCATCCAGGCGTTCGCCAATGGCTGCCATGTGTTGAGCGAGAAACCCGCGGGCGTCTACGCGAAACAGGTGCGGGCCATGAACGAGGCAGCGACGAAAAGCGGCAAGGCCTTTGCCGTCATGTTCAACCAGCGCACCCTCGGCGTGTTCCAGAAGATGCGCGAGCTGGTGCAGTCCGGCGAGTTGGGTGAAATCCGCCGCGTCGTCTACCAGATCACCAACTGGTTCCGTCCCCAGGCCTATTACGATTCCGGCGGCTGGCGCGCCACCTGGAGCGGCGAAGGCGGCGGCGTGCTCGCTAACCAGTGCCCGCACAACATCGACCTCTGGCAGTGGATCTGCGGCATGCCCTCCCGCGTGCGCGCCTTCTGCTACTTCGGCAAGTACCACAACATCGAGGTGGAGGACGACGTGACGGCTTACGTCGAATATCCCAACGGCGCCACCGGCGTGTTCCTCACCACCACCGGCGAGGCGCCGGGCACCAATCGCTTCGAGATTACCGGCGATCGCGGCAAGCTGCTATTCGAAGACGGCACGCTGACCTTCTGGCGCACGCGCGTCTCGGTGAGCGAGTTCCTGAAGACGAGTCAGGAACATTTCACCCGGCCCGAATGCTGGAAGTGCGATATTCCGACCGGCGGGGGTGGTGGACACGCGGACATCACGCAGAATTGGGTAAACGCCATCCTGCAGGGCGCCCCCCTGCTGGCGGCCGGCGCCGAAGGCATTCGCGGCGTGCAGATCGCCAACGCCATGCACCTGTCCGCCTGGATCGACGATTGGGTCAGCGTGCCGGCGAATGAAGACCTGTATTACGCGAAGCTGCAGGAGAAAATCCGCACTTCAACCTTCCAGAAGGCGGAGGTGGTGGAGAAGGCGATGGATTTCGCCGGGACGTTCAACGCCGGGTCATAAAACCTGCTTGAAAAACAAGCAAGCCGGTGCATAGTAAGTTAAACAGCGGAGCGAAGTAGCGTTCGTTAACACAAACCGGGTGGAAAGGCTAACGCTATTTCGTTCCGCTACGTAGCTCACTACGAACTCAATCAGGGAGTTGGTTTCTGGGGTAGCAGGATTATTTAATGGTGAATTTTACAATATTAGACACGGCAAACCCTGATGCCCAATTATCGATTTTGTCGAATGGAATCGATTTGTTAGGGTCATTTGCTAAACATGGTTTGTTAACCACCAGATGAGTTGCGATATCAAGAAGAGCTATTACCAATAATGCTAATAAAAGATAGCGCCAATGCATGATTCATACTCCTTTAGCAAGATAAGGTATGTAGCATCCTTGCGATTACATTATCACACTGCCGACAGATCCCCCAGCAACCGGTAAAGCTCCGACAGCCGTCTGAGCAAGGCGAGTCGGGCAGCGCGGAGGGCGGGGTCTTCCGCCATCACCTGTATTTCGGCAAAAAAGCGCTCGACCGCGGGGGTAAGCTCGATAAGCAGTGCGGGCAGCTCATCGAACTCGCCGCGTGAGGCGTAGAACGCGGCGCGGGGAGCGAGCTCCCGGTACTTTGCCAGCAGCTCGCGTTCCGCCGGTTCGGTAAGCAGCTCCTCGCGCGGCTCGTTATCGGCAGCGTTACGGGCATGCTGGGCGATACGGGCGGCGGCGCGGGTGACGGCGGCGAAGGTGGGATCGGCAAGCTGCCTGGTAATGACGCGCGCCCGGTGCAGCGCGTCCGCCGGCATATCCGCGCAGACTGCCAGCACTGCCTTTCGCACCGTGGGCGCGACTCCCTCCACCTCCAGCGCGCCTTCGAGCGCCGCGTGGAAAAAGGTCGCGAGGTCGGCGTGAGTCTTTTCCGACAGAGCTTCGGAGAGTCTGGAGAGCGCATCGTCGATAAGCAGACCCAGGGGCAGCCGCAGATTTGCCACGGCGAGGATGCGCGTCACGCCCAGCGCATTGAGCCGCAAGTCGAACGGATCCTCTCCATCCATCGGGAGCAATCCCGCGGCAAAGCAGCCTGCTACGGTATCCAGCTTGTCCACCAGCGCCACCAGACGGCCTACCGCGGAAACTGGGATGGCGTCACGGTCATGCTCGGGATGATAATGTTCGGCGATGGCGTTCGCCACTGCCTCGGGTTCGCCGGTCCGGCGGGCAAAGATGCCGCCCAGCACGCCGCGCAGCATGGGATGCTCGCCAACAATGGCGGTCACCAGGTCAGCCTTGCAGAGCAGTGCCGCCCGGTCGGCAAGCATCCGCTGTTGCGAGGGAATGTTTAACCGCTCGCAGATGGCGCCGGCCAGCGCCTGCATGCGCATGGCTTTGTCGTGCAAGGTGCCCAGGTGTTCCTGGAAGATGAGGCCGCGCAGATCCTCGACGCGGTCGAACAGCGAGCGGCGAAGGTCCTGTTCGAAAAAGTAGAGCGCGTCGAGCAGCTTGGCGCGCGCCACCGCCTCGTAACCGGCGCGGACGCCGCCCAGGTAGGCCTTGTCGCCGTTGCGCACGGCGATGAAACCGGGCAGCAGGGCGCCGTCGCGGTCTTTCAGCGGAAAGAACTGCTGCTCGACGCTGAGCACGTGTTCCAGCACCGCCGCGGGAAGGGAGAGAAAATTTTCATCTATGTTGCAGCGGACAGCAGTGGGATATTCCAACAGGAAGACGGTTTCCTCGAGCAGCGAGCCGTCGTCCACGATGACGGCGCCGTCCTGCTGCGCGATGGCTTTCAGTCCCTCACGCACCGCCTCGCGCCGCTCATCCGGGACAACCAGCACGTGGTTTTCTTCCATCACGCGGCGGTAGGAGGCGGCGTCGGGCACTGCCACTTCACCGGACATCAAAAAGCGGTGCCCGCGCGTCAACCGGCCAGCAGTCACGCCGTCGAGCTCGAAGAGAATCACCTGGTTGTCGAGCAGCGCCACGATCCAGCGGATAGGCCGGGCGAAACGCAACGCGCCGGCCCCCCAGCGCATGGTGCGCGGGAAAGCCAACGAGGTGATCAGGCGGGTAAAGAGCGCCGGCAACAACTCTAGCGTGAGGCGGCCTTCATCATGGAAGACGGCGAAGACGAATTCATCATCGTTCACCTGTCTGATACGCAGGTCGCTGGGAGCGATGCCCTGGCTGCGGGCGAAGCCGATGGCCGCCTGTGTGGGCATGCCATTGGCGGCAAATGCCGCCTCGACTGTCGGGCCGCGCACCTCGCGCACGCCGGTCTCCTGCCGCGGCGCCACCCCGGAGAGGTGCAGCGCCAGGCGCCGCGGCGTGCCCCAGGTCTGCACCTGTTCGACGGCGATCCGCTCCGCCTTCATCTGTGCCTGCGCCAGCGCGGCCAGTTGCGCCAGTGCGGGTGGAATATAACTCGCCGGCATTTCTTCAGTGCCGATTTCCAGCAGAACAGTTGCCATAATACGGATGAGTTCCAGCCATCCAACCAAGCGATCGGGATGTCTGGCATAACGATCGGCGGCGCACCCCGGCAAACGCCACAGTATAGCATGTCGGTGTGGGAAAGGCCAGCGGTCGGGGGCTACTCACAGGAGCTCCGTTTTTAATTTCGGCTGTGCCGGATCATTCAGCCATCGCCAGGGGAACGGTGGATTACTTGGGCCAATTGCAGGAACAATGGCACTTGCTGCTGTAGAAATATGGGAGAAAG
>Ga0172375_10001762_pt1 | contig 34599 bp, 28 predicted proteins | sample LakKiv1m_FD_114537 | JGI IMG/M metagenome (GOLD analysis project Ga0172375, IMG submission 114537) | Freshwater microbial communities from Kabuno Bay, South-Kivu, Congo - kab_092012_11.1m | ecosystem: Environmental > Aquatic > Freshwater > Lake | place: Democratic Republic of the Congo... | reverse complement strand
TTGACAGGATTATTTCATATGGGCTTTTCCTTGGCATGAGCAACCCCTCCGGTTGCTATCATGCCATATGAAAACTAATTTTTAAAGCATAAATACGTTAGTGTAATTATGAAAAGCTGTACTTAGTCAGGAGGGGTTCGGCGCCAAAAGTATTTCCGAAGAGGCTCTGGCCGTTCTCCGCGCTTATCGGTGGCCGGGAAATGTGCGGGAACTGGAAAACGTCATACGGGGCGCCATGGCATTTGCCGAACGCGATACGATAGGCCCGGCCGACCTGTCCATCAATGTGGCTGCCGCTGCTTCAGAAAATGCACCTTTGGGGGCCGCCAGCATATCCTCCTATGAAGAGACGGCCATTCGCAACGCCCTGGAGCAGTCATCCGGCAACCGGCGTCAAGCTGCCAAACTGCTGGGCATCAGTGAAGCCACCTTATACCGGCGGATAAACCAATATAACATTTAGCCCTGATCGGACGGCCGCTGCACCGGGCGGTAACTGCCTTCTTTCTTCCCTCAGTGTCTATCCCCATGAGAGACCGATGACCCACTCCCTCGCATCTTGATAGCCCGTTCTCTTCAAAATCTGCAGGTCAGCTTCAAATAATTGCATAAAAACAGGGTGTTAAGAATTTTTGTCTGATTGGCATTCCTTTTGCTCATGCAGGAGTCAACCGACGCAGCGCACAATTCCTGAGCAAAAGAAGTGCACCACATGACGACAAAAAGATCCATCCTACAAAGCAAAGCCGATGAGCGAGCCGTGATCCTGGGGCAAAAGAGTGAGGTCCAACGGCTGCAGCAAGTTCTTGAGGTCATCTTCAATCACGTCGACATCTTGGAGAGCACCAGGGAGGTGAATTCCCTGCCGGCTGCCATCTCTCCGCGACTTCTGGTGGCCACCGATTCTTTCCATGATGGGCTCAATCTCAGCCTCCTTGAAACCGTCAAGGCGAAAATGAGCCCTGGAGAAATAATCTGTATCGGCAAACACTTCGATGCCCCGATGGAAATCAAGCTACGCTCTGCCGGGCTGGCTTTTCTGGGAAGTTACGAGGCTTTTTTCAACTACGCCGAGGAGATTCTTGGGGGCGTCAGCGAACGTCGGTTCGGACGACAAGGGTCACCAGACGGTATGCCGTCCCGACTTGTCCAACTGCGCCGCGACCTTGCCAAAAAGGTGCAAACTCGCCTTTGTAGCGGAGCGTATCCCCTCAAGAGTCTGACCTCGAGAAACACCCTTAGGGTTGTCACCTGGTTAGCCGAGGTGCCGATGCGGATTGTCGAGATCCTGGTCGGCCTTATGGTGTGTGCGCTATTGATTCCTCCGGTGCTCCTGGTTTTTTTCTGGCGCAAGCTAATAGCAGGAGTGCCGGTATTTCACCCGAGAATCGTCACCGGAAGCTATGGGCGTGCCATTACCATCCATCAGTTCAATCGGGTATGGCCGCCCCTCCGTAACCTGCCGCTTTTTTATGACCTGTTGACCTGTCGCCTGGCTCTGGTGGGCACTGCCATTACCGACTGGGATCAGCATCTGCCCGTGCCGGAGAATGGATATATCCGGCTAGTCAAACCGGGCATTTTTTCCCTATGGCAGGTTCGCCAGGCAAGCCGCATCGCCCACGAAGGCCAAGGGGCCATTGAATGGGAATATGTTTTCAAGAAGCGGCTGGTCTATGACTTTCTGCTGCTGCTGCGGGTCCTTCCCAGCATTGTGTTCGGTGGAAGCAGTTCCGATTCTCCCGACTCTCTCCGGATATTCGATCTGAATATTGCCAATCTGACCATGCGGGAAGCTATTGCCCGTATCGATCAAACCGTGGCCGGTGCAACGCAGAACAGCGTTTTTTTTGTGAATCCAGATTGCCTGAACAAAATGGTCACCGATCCACATTATTTTCAGGTGCTGCAGGCTGCCGACCAAATTTTTCCGGACGGCATCGGCCTGACCGTAGCCGGGAAAATGTTACGGACTCCTCTCAAAGAAAACATCAATGGGACAGACATGTTCCCCTTTCTTTGCGAAATGGCGGCGACCCGAGATTATTCATTTTTTCTGCTCGGCGGTCGGCCAGGGGTAGCGGAGGAAATGGCCCGGCGGATCCAGGACAAGTATCAAGTGCGGATTGCCGGCACGGCGCATGGCTATTTCGATCACGAGAATGATTGCGCCCAGGTGGTCGAACAGATCAATCAGTCCGGGGCCGATATCCTGTTGGTAGGCTTTGGCGCCCCCGTGCAGGAAAAATGGATTGCAGCCCATCGCCGCGAGCTTGCCCCCAAGGTCCTGATGGGCGTGGGCGGACTGTTCGATTTTTACTCCGGCAATATCAAAAGGGCTCCCCGCTGGGTGCGGGAGATCGGCTTAGAGTGGGTCTATCGGATAATCCAGGAACCATGGCGCATGTGGCGCCGCTATGTCATCGGTAATCCCGTTTTTCTATACCGTGTGATGAAGTGGAAATTTTTCTCCAGATAGCAGGGCTGATAGAAGGACAGCTGCATCAAGGCACCGTACCACTGCTTGGCATTTCTGTATAAGGGATTAGTGATGGCTCACCCTGATAAGACTGAGAAAAGAAGAGTGATGAAGTCGCTTGAGGCGACAAACAGCCTGAGAACGGCAATGCGTCGCAGGCTCAAAGTGACCGCCTGGGAGATGACCGTTCGCCTGGCTCGCGGCTTGAAGCGGGGCCTGGACATTATGGTCTCCGTTTTGGCCCTGATAGCGCTCCTTCCCCTGTTCGTGCTGACTGCCCTGGCCATTTACGCGGATAACCCTGGCTCCATCTTCTACCGCCAGGTCCGTATCGGCAAGGATGGCCGTCGTTTTTGGACGTACAAATTTCGCTCCATGGTGGTGGGAGCCGAGCAGATGAAGGCGAAACTTGCCGCACAGAACGAATCTCGGGACGGTGTGTTATTTAAAATAAGAAAAGATCCCCGAATCACTCGGGTCGGAGTGATTATCCGCAAGTTCAGCATTGATGAGCTGCCACAACTGGTCAATGTACTTAAGGGAGACATGAGTCTGGTGGGCCCGCGGCCACCTCTGCCGCAGGAAGCCGCCCAATACACCCTGGAGCAGCACAAACGGCTACATGTCAAGCCGGGGATCACCTGCATCTGGCAGGTCAGCGGCAGAAGTGAAATTCCTTTCAGCGAGCAGGTGCGGCTCGATCTTGAATACATTGGCAGCGCCAACCTGTGCAAAGACATCATGATCCTATTAAAAACCATCCCTGCGGTACTGACCGGCAAGGGAGCCTATTGAAGGAGGGAGTACCATGGAGTTTAGAGTTGAAAATCATGCCGGGCGACCGGTCGCCATCGCAACGCTCAATGGACGGCTTGACGCACTGAATAGCCGACAGTTCCAAAAGAACTTTGGTCGCTGGCTGCAAGCAACCAACCGGTTCGTGTTCGACTGCACCACCCTTGACTTCCTTGATAGCTCAGGTTTAGGGGCTGTAGTTGCCTGTTTGCGAAAGACCCTGGCAGCTGGCGGTGATCTGCGACTGGCCGGCCTTGGCCCCAAAGTGAAGCTGGTTTTTGAGCTCACCCAGGCCGAAAAACTGTTTGCCGTTTATCCTAACTTAGACGACGCTCTGGTCGCATTAACGGACTAAAGCCTTTGAAACCGGTGGGCACGCTATGAAAACTTTGCTGATAATCAAAGAAAAAGAGTATGGCTGGCTACGGTCGGTTTTCCCCGCCAGGCATCCCCTTTTGCTGACCATCTGCAACAAACCGCTTTTGGAGTATCTGCTGGATTTCGCAATTCTTTGCGGCAGCCGAGAGATACGTCTGTTAATAGACGGTTCCCATGAAGATGTGAAAGCCTACTTCGGGGATGGCAGCCGATGGGCCGTTAAGTTCACCTACGCCCCTATTCGGGAGGCGGACGACTTGGAGGTGGTCTTAAGCAAAAACCGCCGGTTTTGTGCCGGTTCCCCTCTCCTGATCATGGAGGGATTGTTTTTTCTGCATTACGACAAAAAGGAAGACTATGCGCATTTCCTGCAAACCACGCAGTCAGGTGAGGTGCTGGCAAGCGACGCAGGGCGCATTTTGTTGCGCGGCGCCGTTTCTCAGTGCACCCCGGAGTCGGTTGGGTCGCCACCGCCCCTGGCGATTACTCCCGTCAGGTCCATCAGCGACCTGCATCGTCTGTCGCTGAGCGTGCTGTCCACACATGCTCACCGGTATGTCCTGCCTGGCTACAGCAATGAAGCGGGAGTGTATATCGGGCGAAATGTCATGATAGCCAATACCGTCCGAATCAACAAACCGGTGATGATCGGCAATAATGTTCGAATCCATAAAGGCGCCGTGATCGGTCCCGATACGGTGATCGGTAATAACGTGATCGTCGATGCCTATAGCCGGGTGCGGAGCAGCATTGTCCTGGATAAGACCTATGTTGGCCAACATCTTGAAATAAAGCGCAAAATAGCCTGCGGTCACACCCTGATGGATCCCGGCGATGGGACTGCGGTGCGGCTGGAAGATGCGCATCTGCTCTCGGCAATGACCAAACGGGGGCGCCTCATCCGGCTGTTTCAAGGCCTTTGCCATCGCCTGCTAGCCGCCCTGCTATGGGCCGCCCTGGCGGTTCCTTATGCCGTGCTGTCATTCATTCTGAAACGGCAGCGCGGCTGGCACCAGGATGAAGAAACCTATTTTGTCGACAGTAGTGGACGGACAATTCGCCTGGCCCATGTCTCCATCGAGCCAGCCGGGTGGACCGGGAGGCTGGCCGCCGCCCTGGCGCTGGAGCGCTTTCCCCTGCTCGGCAAAGCTGCCTGGGGCAAGTTAAACTTGATTGGCCACCGGCTGTTGCCGGCCTCTGAAGATAGCCGGCACACTCTCAGAGATATCTCAGTTTATCAACCCGGCGTCTTCAGTTATGCCGAGAGTGACGGCTGGCCTTTTTTGGATTTGGATCCGGAGTGTTCCGAGAGATTTCACATGAACCGTCGCAACATTGGCCATGACTTCCTCATGGTCGTAAAAGCCATGCTGAACCGGATGCATGACTATGAGAAGGTGATGCCATGAAAATCAATCAGGTGATAGCCAATGGAGTCTTGGTGCTCATGCTTGACGGCCGTCTGGATGCAAAGGTCGCCCCGTTGTTGCAGGAACGATTAGTCAAGATCTCGAGACAGGGAGACACCAAAATTGTTGTGGACCTGTCAGGAGTGGATTTTCTGGACAGCAGCGGCCTGGGCGTTCTGGTCAGCTCCGGGCGACAATTCCGGCAACTGCATGGGGATATCAAGCTTGCCTGTCTGGGTCACACGGTCCACCGTGTTTTTGATCTGACCCGCACCCTGGGGCTGTTCGATATTTACGACGATCCGATGGAAGCAGCTTTGAGTTTTCACCATGGGTGACGGCATGAAGGATCAGATCACTCTAACTGTGCCGCCGGACCTGAAATATATCCGTCTGGCCTCGTTGATGGGGTCTCAGGTGGCGGAAATAATTCATCATTCTGTCGGTCTGGAAAATGGTCAACTTTTCTGCCATGCCTTTGAACTGGCCTTGAGTGAGGCGTTTGCCAATGCCGTCAAGCATCGGAAGGGCTCAGACCCAGAATTTCAAATAGTCATCGAGTTTGAAGTGCATGAAGCCAAACTGACCGTCACCATCAAAGACCGCAATCCACCCTTCGGATTAGACGGCGCTTCACCTCTCGATCTTTCAAACCATCCGGAAAGCGGTTACGGGCTTTTTCTCTTGAAACAGGTCATGGACACGGTGACCTATCGTCGGGAAAAGGATTGGAACATGATCACGATGACGAAGAAACTTGCCAGATCTGAGAAAGGTGAGTCAAAAACGTTGGAGCCCCATGGCGAAATTTGAAAAGTCATTTCGAATCAACAAACCGTGCCAATCTGCGGCCGAGCCCGTGAGGGAACTATGATATCCGTGGTTATCGTCAGTTACAACACCTGTAACATTTTGCGCACCTGTCTGCATGAGCTCTATGCCCATACCTCTAATATTGAAATGGAAGTGTTCGTGGTGGACAACCATTCCACGGATGGGTCGGTGGACATGGTGCAAAGGGAGTTTCCCCAGGTTCGCCTTCTGGCCAATCCCGAGAACCGCGGGTTTGCTGCGGCCAACAACCAGGCCTTTGAGTTGGCCACCGGGGAGTATATCATCCTGTTGAACCCGGATGCTTATGTCAAAGCCGGAGCGATCGGAGAGGGTATCGCCTTCATGGAGCGGACGCCGCAATGCGGGATCTGCGGCGGCCGGCTGATTACTCCGGAAGGCAAGTTGGATCCATCCGCCCGGCGATTCCCCACCTGCTTGTCCAAACTCTTTACGCTGACCGGGATGAGCCTACGGTATCCATCGTCCCCGGTTTTCAATCGACACGATTTCGGCGGGTTTGCCCATGACCGTCCCCTGGAAGTGGATTGGGTCCCCGGCACCTTCACCATCCTGCGGGCCAGCATGCTGGCCGATATCGGTCCTTTTGACGAGCGTTTCTTCATCTATTACGAGGAGACCGACCTGTGCCGCCGTGCCAGGCAGGCCGGCTGGAAGGTCTTTTTCATTCCCGATGCTGAGGTGGTGCACATCGGCGGAGCTTGCAGCAAAACCCGGAAGGATCAGACCTATGATCCGGTGGCCTCCCAGGTGCTCAGCTTCAGGATGCGCAGCGAATGGCTCTATCATCGTAAGAACGGCGGGATCTTACAGGTCGTGGTCAATGCTGGGGTCGAGCAGGGCTGGCATCTTTTCCGTCTGTTTATGAACCTGTTGCCGGATCGGCCGCAAGCGGCCGCCAAAAGAGCCGCCGCCGCAACCATGATTCGCCTTATTGGGCAATCACTGCGCGATACCGAATTTGGCCGCCGTTCCCCGTCTGTACCGTGGTGATCCTGATGAAGCTGTTCAGGAATATCCGGTCAGATCTTGAGACTTACCAGGGCGATTGGAGCTGTCAGGGCTTCTGGGCCATGCTGGTCTACCGGTTCGGCCGTTGGCGCTACACCATCCGGCCGGTCCTCCTGCGCAAACCCTTTTCCCTGGTGTACAAAATCCTCTTCAAAATGGTGCAGATTATTACCGGCATCGAACTGCCCTGCGAAGTTCCGATCGGTCGCAACTTCCGCATCGATCACTTCGGGTGCATCATTATCAGCGGGTATGCAAGTTTTGGGGACAACTGCATTGTCCGCAATAACGTCACCATAGGTTTGAAAAATCTTGAAGAAAAAGCCGCTCCTCGGATCGGCAATAACGTCAATATCGGCGCCGGCGCCAAATTGCTCGGCCCCATCACCATTGGCGACAACGTGGATATTGGCGCGAATGCCGTAGTGATCTCATCCGTGCCGGACAACAGTATCGCCGTGGGTATACCGGCAGTGGTTAAACTCAAACGGCACAAAAAAACCAAAATGGAGTTCCGATGCATCCACGGGTGATTAACGGCCCCTGCAACCGCAAGGGCATTCAGGAAAGCCTGCCGTCAATGGTTCTGGCGATTTCTCTTGGTGTCATGCTCGTGTTGCTGCTCACCGCTGCCCCAGGACAGGCGGGAGCCGCTCAATCGCATGCGGCCGCAGCCTGCGCCATCGGCACGAATCTCGACTCCATTACGGACTGGTCAACGGAAACGGCCTTCAGCGACCTGTTCAAGATGTCCCGGTGCTGGATTTCCGGCGCCGGCTGGCAGTGGGATGACAGCCGCCCTCTCCCCCTGGATGCACATGGTTGGGTGCGTTCTTTGCAACCCGGCCAGATTGCCCGGACTGTGGTGCTGAGCGGCAGCCGGAATCAGGTGCCCAGCGGCCGGTATGTCCTCACGTACCAGGGCCGCGGCCAGCTCGAATACAATGGCCGGGGCGTCCGCTTGATATCGTCTGCTTCGGGTCGAGATATCATTGAGCTCAACCCGGAAAATGGCATGTTCAATCTGTTCATTAAGGCCACGGATCCTTCGAACTACCTCCGCAACATCCGCGTGCGCCAGGAGTCCGAGCCGGAGGACACGATCTTTCGTCAGGCTTTTCTGGACCGCTTGGTAAACTATCGGGTCATCCGGTTCATGAACTGGATGGCTACGGACCAGACAATGCTCTCACACTGGCAGGACCGTCCTTGCCCGGAAGATGCCCGCTGGTCGATCAACGGCGCCCCGGTGGAGATCATGGTTGCCCTGTGCAACCGGCTTCAGGCGCACCCGTGGTTCACGCTGCCGCACCTGGCGGACGACCAATTCGTTCGTGAGTTTGCCAGGGCGGTGAAGCGGTCCCTCGATCCGAAATTAAAAATTTATGTCGAACATTCCAACGAAGTTTGGAACGGCCAATTCCCCCAGGCGCAATACGCCAGGGAACAGGGCCTGCGGCTGCGACTGCATAACAATCCCTTCCAGGCTCAAATGTTCTACCATGCCCTTCGCACCGCTGAGATCGGACGCATCTTTACAGAAATTCTTGGTAAAGATCGGGTGGTGCGCGTGTTGGGGGCATGGGCCCACCACCATTGGACCACCAGGGCGATGTTGCAATTCGATCATACCGCCGGCAAAGTGGATGCCGTGGCGATAGCGCCTTATTTCGGCGGTTACCTGGGCTCGCTTCAGCAGCAAGCCCGGGTCGAGGGCATGACCCTCGACGACCTCTTCCGCGAACTCCAAACCGAGGCCCTCCCTAAAGCCAGAAAGGAGATTGTCGAGCAAATCGAGGTCGTTCGTTCATTTCAGCTGCCCCTGATCGCTTACGAAGGCGGACAACACTTGCTGGGCGTTGATCCGGTGAAAAAAAACGCCCGTATCAACCAACTGTTCGACGCAGCCAATGCCGACCCACGGATGGGAGAACTCTACCAGGATTACCTCAACGCCTGGCAGAAGCTGGGAGGCGGTCTGTTTGTCCACTACATGAACTGCAGCGGCATGAGTGTCCATGGCCGCTTTGGCGCTCTGGCCTCGTTGGCCCAGCATATGGAGGCAGCCCCGAAGTTTTCGGCGCTTCAGTCTTTCATCCGCAACCAAGCGCGACAATAACAGGATTAAGAGGAGCAAAGCTATGCTATTCAACGTTTACTACCATTCCCAGGAAATTGGTGAGTATCTGCGCCGCGTGGTGAATTCATCCGGGATTGGCCAGTTGCAGCAATTCAAGAATCTCACCGGTCTAAACGGGGAAAACGGGGTCGACGCGGTGCTCTTGGAATACCAGGACAACAATCCGCACCTGGACAGATGGATTGCCCAGACGACCGGATGGACGGGTTGCCCGGAAATTTTCCTCTTTGTGCAAGAAATATCCCCCGATTTGATCTGGAAGGCGCTCAAGTTGGGAGCCCGGGAGTTCTTTAGCGGCACTATCCGCCCAGAGGACTTTCAGGATGCCGTAACCCGGATGGTGCTGCGGAGTACCACTGGGGGAGGTCCGGGAAAACAAACCATTGATGCCTACCATATGTCCTGCACTCCTTCTGTTCCCCTGGGAGCAGAGGCAGCTTGAGGAGCGACCAGCCGGTGTAGTCTTGGAAATACCTTTTATAAATCCTTGACCTTTAAATTTCCCCTTCCCTGGTGGGAGAGGATTGAGGGGAGGGGGAAGTTAACTGGTTGGGGATGCCAATATTTCACCCACATCCGAACCTTCTCTCAGCAAGAAGGTGGGAAGCAGCCTCTTGATTGGTCGGCCGTTACACCGGCCAAAATTCGCCAGTCGCCCACCTGCTTGTTTCTTGTCTATATCCTCTTGAAGAAAATGCCGATAAGAGAAATGGGAGGTTGTTATGAAATGCGTAGATTGTGGCCGGAAGACTGGAGGAGCAATTACCGAGGGTGGGATTAAGATGTCGATTTGAGAGGATTGCCTGGTCCCCTTGAGAGACTGTTCCGCCATTCCCTCGCATCCTGATAGCCCCCTCTCGTCAAAACCAGCAGATCTGTTTCTAAATTAATCTGCAATAATAGCTAGTTATAAAATTTGCCTGGTTGGCATTCATTTTGCTTAGGTAACCGTCAACCAATTGAAAAAGCGTTTCCCTTTATTAACGGAGAAAAAGCCATGGATTGTTCCCTTAATGCCAACAATATCGAGAAAAAAATCGCGGCCATCCTCGTCACCCTCTGTTTGCTCACCCTTTCGGGTTGTGCGTGGTTGTCACCAACGCCCACTTCGGGGCCTTTGGCCGGCAACGGCTTCCAGGTGGAGCCGCCTAAAAAGCAGACACAGTTCGCTTCTCCGGAAAAGATTAAGGCGGTAACGCCCAAAGGTGAATCCTCCTACCATTTGGGACCCGGGGATGTCATGGCCATCAACGTCTGGCAAAGGCCGGAGTTGTCGAACGACCAGGTGGTGGTGGGTCCGGACGGCGTGATTTCCGTAACCCGGATCGGGAACATCACTGTCCGGAACCGCACTCTTTCCGAAGTGAAGGAAGAAATAACCGCCAAGCTGGCGCACCTTTATGAAAGACCCGAAGTAACCATCCGCGTCAAGGAATTCCAGAACAATAAGGCATTTGTGCTTGGCCGGGTAACCAAACCTGGCGTGGTCAACTTCCCCGGTCAGGGCACGTTGCTCGAGGCCTTAGCTCTAGCTGGCGGCTTGCCCTCTCAACAAGGAAAGGAAACCTTCAAGGAAGCCGTCCCGAGCAAATGCTCGGTCATCAGGGGAAGGGACACAGTTATCTGGATCGACCTGAGAGATCTTCTGAACAACGGCACCATGGCGTTGAATATACCCGTGAAGAACAACGATGTCGTTTTCATTCCAGAGTCCGAAGATGAAATGGTCTTTGTGATGGGGGAAGTTGCCAAGCCCGGTCCCATTCAGCTGAAACGGGGGATGAACCTGGTGGAAGCCGTCATGACGGCCGGCGGCCCGACAAATGGCGCCAATCCAAACAAAGTGTTCATCTTACGCCAGCAGGGGGAAAAGGGGGATGTCAAAGAAATCAACCTCAAGGGCATGCTGGAGGGCGGCGATTACCGGCAAAACTTTGCCCTGCAGTCAAGCGATATCGTCTACGTGTGCCCTTCAGGTGTGCACAAGTTCAATTATGCCATGGAACAGCTTATGCCTACTTTGCGGGTTTTGAGCCTGATGAGCACAATCGCCAACCCGTTAGGGTTCTCCAATGCCGTAGTCATCGGAGGAGGCTCTGGAAACGGCAATTCTGGAAGTCGTTGAGGTCATGAAACCGATGAAACCGATGAACCAGATAACTTCCTGGCAGCAAAAGCTGGCTCGAAATGCCCTGGCTGGCATGGCGGCAACGGCTGTCTACCTGATCAGCCGGTTACTACTGACCCCCTTTGTTTTGCGCTATCTGGACCTGGCGGAATTCGGCCTCTGGTCCATGTGCTTTGTCATCCTCTCCTATGCGTCCATGGGGGCCTTCGGGGTTAACAATACCTATATCCGCTATACCGCCCGGTTCCATGGCGAGGGCCAGGATCAGGAGATCAGCAAGCTACTGTCCACCGGCATCTTCTGCATGCTCTTGTTTTCCACCGTGTTTCTCATTGCCTTATTTTGCCTCATGCCGGTTATTCACCGGGGATTTCATATCGACGCCGGTATGTCACGCACCGCCACAGTGATGATCCTGGGTACGGCCGCGGTTTTTTGTTGCGATCTGACGCTGGGTAGTTTTCGAGCCGTCCTCGAGGGATTGCAGGAAATCGCCCTGGTGAAAAAAATCTTCACTATCGCAGCCTTTGTGGAAATCATTCCCATCGTTTTCTTCCTGTCTCGGGGCGCCGGGGTCGAGGGCATGCTCTATGCCTACATGGTCCGGGTGGCCGTGGAGACGGGAGCCTGCCTGTTCGCCGCCCGCCGCTTGCTGCCGTCTTTGCGGCTGTCGTCGGCGCTGATCTACCGTACACATTTTCGTCATCTTTTTGTTTTCGGCGGCAAGGTTCAGGTCCTGGGCGGCATCGCCATTTTTCTCTCCGCGCTCGACCGAATGGTCATTTCGGCCATAATCGGACTTTCCGCCGCCGGAATGTTTGAGGTGGGACGCAAGCTCCCATTCACCGCAAAAAGCATTTCGGGAGCCGCCTTTGGTCCATTTTTCCCCGCGGCCGCCAGCTTGGAAGGGACGTGGGAAAACGACGCCCCTACCACCTGGCCGGATCGACTGAAAACCTATGGTCGCATCGCCACACTGAGCCTGTGTGTGGCCTTAGTGCCGGTATCCTGGCTGCCGGTCGCGGCCAAAACCTCCCCGTGGTTGCCGTGGCTGGCAACGTTCCTTATCGCCGGGGCGGCTGTGCTACTGTTTCAGCGGTGGCAAGGAGATCTTAGGGGTCATAAACGGTTACAGGGCGGCGCCTTGCGGAAGCTCTATCTTGAGGGCATCCGCCACATCAATCTGGTCAACATGCTCTTGTTCGCCTTTCTCGCAGCCGTAGCCTGTCCCTTAGTCACCGCCTGGGTGGGTCCGGATTACGAACAGGCCGTTCCGGTGATGATCCTGCTCGCCGTCGCTTACCTGGTGCAGCAGAGTACCGGGCCAGTCGTCCTGATTTTCCGCGGCATCGACCGCTGCGGCCGGGAGTTGGAATACCTGCTGGTTCAACTGATTCTGGCCCTGGTCTGGATTCCTGCGGGGACCTACGCCTTTGGGTTGCTGGGTACGGCAGGCGCCATCGCAGCCACCACCACGGTCGCCTCGGCCTTCTTATTCTGGCGCAGCAATCACGCCTTCCAGATAAGCCTCAAGGGTTTTGCGGGCCGCACCTTGGCCCCCATGCTGCTGCCTCTGACTGCAGCCGTCGTGATTTACGGTCTTGCCGCCGTGCTGCCGGGCCAGGGACGCATGGCCGCAGCCCTTCAGGTAGTCATGTGCGGTTTGTGTTACTTGGGAATGAATCTGCCTCTGGCCTGGAAGCTGGTGTTGACCGCCGAAGAAAAACAGAGCGTCCTTGCCTTAATACCTCCTTTCAGGGGAGCAAAACAGCCATGTTAACTCAGAATTCAATGCGGCAGCCGCTCCCGCTGGGCAGGGCCGGCAAGCCCATGGATCTGCAAAGCTTTGCCCGCCGCTTTGGCCTCCTTATCGTGGTGCTTGGGGCGTTTATTTTCAGCATGCTGGCGCCGATGGTGCTCCTGGTGAGCAAACCCAATTATGAAGTCCATTCCGTATTGAAGATCGACCCGGTGATCCCTTCATTCATCACCAAGTTCGAAGACCCTTCCATCATCAATTATTTTCACGATTATGCTCGCACTCAGTCAGAGCTCATGAAGGAATTCCAGATCTTAGCCGAAACGGTAAATCGTCTCACCCCCGAGGAAAAGGCAGCGTTGCAGCTTACCAAGCTTAAACCCGAAGAATGCGTGGCCATCCTGAGAAAAAAGATCAAGATCACTCCGGGAACCAGCACGCACCTAATTGAATTGACCGCCTCGGGGTCAAATGCCCAGGGGCTTGCCCCGTTGCTGAACCGGCTCATGGAGGTTTTCTTGGAAAAAGTCCGTCACGAGGCTGAGATGAAGGACAATGACCGGCTGACCTACCTGACGGAAACCCGGCAGTCGTTGAATGATGCCATCAGCACCATAGAAACGCGGTTGAAGACTCTGGTCGATACCATTCACACCTCCTCTTTTGCAGAAGAGTTCAATATGCTCCAGAAAAAAGTGCAGAAGTTGCAGGAGTTATCCGTCCAATCATTCGGTGATCGGGTTCTAGCTGAAAAAGAATATCAACAGAGCGCCAAGAAAGCCGAAGCTCTGAAAGCCTTGTCGCTGTCCCCCATGGTGGATGAAATGGTCATGAAGAACCAGTCCCTTGATTTTATCAGTTCCTGGACGTACCAGCAGCTTCAGCAAATGCGGGCCTCCCTTGACGGGATCACCAAAACCAACCCAGATCGCGTCTATGTGGAGCAGCGCATGGGAGCCATGCGCTCCTACGAAGACAAATTGCGCCAAGAGGTGCATGAAAAAGCGAAGACCATTCTCAACGGCAAGCGCAATTACGACCTGGAAAATGAGTTGCTGAATGCGCAAAAAAAGCTTGAAACGTCAAAAGCTGCTGAGCAGGAGGTTCTTACGGCGCTGGCGGCAAACCAGGAACAGGCCGGCAACATCAGCAAGGGGCTGATTGATGGTGACGGCCTGAAACAAGACCTCAACCACAAACGGGATCTCAAATTTCGCATCGACACTCGCATCCATGAGCTCATTGCTGAAGGCAAGGCCCCCTTGCGGATCTCCATTGAATCCCAGGCCCGGACGCCGAATGATCCCACCAATTCCAACACCAAGAAGCTCTTGCTCCTGTGTTTTGTGGCGGCATTCGGCAGTGTGGGCGGCGGGCTTTTCGCTTACGATTTCTTCGACAACCGTATTCGCAGCTCCTCCAGCGTTGAACGAGCCCTCGGGCACCCGCCAACCTGGCCCATTTCCGAGACTCCGGCTGAAGTCCCATTCCATCGACTGCTCACCCTGAGCCCCAATGTCCAGGCCGCCAAAGCTATTCGGAGCCTGGCGGTGAGACTGAATCGGGAAAAAATGGAAAACGGCGCCAAGGTATTTCTCTTTACCAGTGTGGGGCGTGGTGCGGGCTGCTCCGGGATCACCTTGAACTGCGCCCAGGCCCTGACCGGGCTGACCCCGAAAGTGTTGGTCATGGAAGGCAACATGCAGAACCCGGAACTAGCCCGGTTAAGCCACCCCGAGGGCCATCGGTCCTCCTTGGGCGAGGCTCTGGTCGGCTCGGCACCGGATGCACAATCCGTCGTCCATGATCCCGAACGAGGAATCGATCTTCTCCCGGCCGCCAAGGGCACCTTGGACCAACCGGCCCGTCGCCGGCTCCTGGAATTGATTCAGCAGGCCAGTGCCCATTACGATGCGATCTGCATCGACTCCGATGCCATCCTCCAGTGTGATCTGACCGAGTACTTTGCGGTTCACGCCGATGTGGTCGTTTTAATCAGCCAGGGAGACAGCACCAACTACCGGGATCTGCGCCGGGCCGCCGAAATCCTGGTACGGCTGGAGGTTCCGGCTATTGCCCCGGTGCTTAACTGGGGAGGGCAAAAAAGAGACATGTGGATCGATAACGTACTGGCAAAACTGCCGATCATGCTGGAAGACCTGAAGGCCTTAAGTTTGAGGTTCTTGAGGGAAAATCGCTGGCAGGGTTTTCCGATCATTGGCGATTGGTTTCGCAAAAAAGGATAACGCGGCAATGACTCATCTACCCGTTTTGTTCGGCTACCATGCTTCCGACTTGGGCAACAGTCACGTCCCTCTTTCGTTGTGCCGTTCCTGGCATGCCAACGGCCGCAAGGTGCGATTGCTGGTTCCCAGCGCCGATGACCAGGTTCGCTACCCCTGGCTTCGCACCGCCATGGGTGGGCTAACCCGGCGTCTGGTGTATCGCTTTGGACGCCAGGATCAGCCCAGGCGGTTGGCCGAAACCAGATTCTTCCAAACCGAGGCCCACAGCCCGCTGGTATACCTCTGGGCAGGGCTTTCGCTGGAAATCTTTAAACGGCTCAAAGCCCGAGGGGCCCGCATCGTCATCGAACGGATCAACTGCCATCAAGCCACGGCCCGGCGCCTCATGGCCTCGGCCCATGAGGCCTGCGGTATCGTCAACGAGCATCCCATCTCCGAAGAACGGATCATGGAGGAATACGAAAAATTGGCCATGGCCGATGCAGTCTTCTGCCCCAGTCCCATGGTGGTCCGTTCCATGGTGGAAAACGGCGTACCCGAGGAGAAACTGCTGGCCACCAGCTACGGTTGGGCTCCGGAGCGCTTTCCGGCTGTGGACCGGCCATTACCGGCAAAGGCCAGGCCCATTTTCCTGTTTGTCGGCACGATGTGCGTGCGCAAAGGTATCCCCCTGTTATTGGAGGCCTGGCGGCGGGCAGACATTGACGGTGAACTGCTGCTCTGCGGCGGAGTTGATCCGGCGTTCCGCCAATACTTCACCGACCTTGTGGCTGGGAAAAATGTCCGTTACGTTCCCTACACCCGGAACATTGGCCAACTTTTTTGCCAGGCCGATATCTTTGTTTTGCCGACCCTGGAAGAGGGCGGTCCCATGGTGACTTACGAAGCCATGGCCCACGGGCTGGCGCCCCTGGTTACGGCCATGGGGGCAGGCGCCATCGTTCAGGACGGGGTCAACGGGGTCGTACTGCCCTACAACCATGCGGATGCGTGGGCTGAGGCAATAACGGCCATGGCGGAAAACCCGGACAGACCGCATGAAATCGGGGAACAGGCCCGGCAACGCGCTCGGCAGTTCACCTGGCAACGGGTGGCAGAGCAACGGGCGCTACTGCTGGAAGATAAATTTCCCGGCCTTTGGCAACCTACCGACATCATGGCACATTAGTTGCTGTTTAAAAGGGTAATAGTTCTGTTAGAACCTTCCATGCACAAAAAAACAAGAAATTACGAGAAGATGACTGATAATACCCACATCTCCGCAACCGATCCTGACTGGAGCCGTGAGAGACTGCTCTCAGGGTGGAATGAGCCCTGGAAGAGGCTGTTGCTGACCATCCGGCGATATCAGGAGTGGAAGGGCCAGAGTGGGCTTGTCGCCCGCCTGCTGCTGCCCTGGGTCGTGGTGCGCTACCGTTTTTGGAGCGCCGTCTGCGGCGCCGACATCCCTCTCAACGCCCGGTTGGGCGGCGGCCTGCTTCTGCCCCACCCCAACGGCATCGTGATTCATCCGGAGGCCGAGATCGGCCCCAATTGCCTGATCTTTCAACAGGTGACCATCGGCGTCGGATCCCGTCCGGGCCTTCCCAGGATCGGTGGTCACGTGGATATTGGCGCCGGGGCCAAGGTTCTCGGCGGCATCCGGATCGGCGACCACGCCCGGATTGGCGCCAACGCCGTGGTTATTCATGACGTTCCGGATCATGCCACGGCCGTGGGGATACCGGCCAAAATTTTGCCCGCCCAAGAAGGATATGCCCATGAGCAGTCATAACCATCGCAGCCTTTGCCTTGCCTATGCCGCAGGGCCGGGCGATGTCGTGGCCACCTTCACCGATTGGCGACGCGGCGAGGATGACCCGCACCAAATGGCCATAACCTACAGTGGCCAGTTTTTCGAGGTCTGCCGGCAGCTTAAGGCGCGTGGTGTGGCCATCTCGTCTTGCCCCCGCGCCGATAGGGTGCGAACCGAGCAATTTTATGTGGAAAACCTGCCCAAGGGGCCGGCCTCCCATGGACTTGGATTTCACCTGCAACAAATCCATTATGTCCGGCAGGTGATTCGCAAGGCGGCGGCGGAAGGGGCAGATCTGCTGATCATGGCTGATGCCACCGGCCACTTTTTCCCCTTTCGTTGGTTTGCCCCCCGCCGCCTGGCTCTGGTGCCCAGCCTCCATTGCACCCTGTGGCCGCGATTCAAACCGCTGAGCAGGGTTCAAAAAATCATCAACCTACTCAACCGCGAAATTTTTCAGGGGGGGGCCGCCGGCATTCTCTGCCTGTCCCAGGATATTCAAGATCAGGTTCGAATCATCTCGGGCAATCGACCCGGGCCGGTTTTTTCTTTCATCCCCACTTATCGGAAGGGAGTTTTCGATGGGTTGCCGGAACCGCCTGCCCGCCCACCTTTCAATCTGCTCTATGCCGGCCGCCTGGAAAAGGAAAAGGGCGTATTTGAGCTGCTACAAATTGCGGTTGATCTTAAGAAGAGTGGCAACAACGGTATCTTCATTAATCTGTGCGGCGACGGTTCCCAGGAGGCGGCCTTGCGTCGGGCCGCTGCCGAAAAGGGCATCGAGGACATCTTTCATATTTACGGGTATTGCCGGCGACCGCTCATGCTGGACCATATCGGTCGCAGCCACGCCTTTATCGTTCCCACCACGACCGCTTTTGGGGAGGGTTTCAACAAGGTGGTGGCCGAAGGCATCCTGGCCGGCCGACCGGTGATCACCTCAGCAGTGTGCCCGGCCCTGGAGCACGTGCGGGACGGTGTCATAGAAGTGCCTCCTGATGATTGGGACGGCTACCGCCGGGCCATAGTGAAGCTGGCCGGGGATCATGCCCTGTACGGAGACAAACGTCAGGCCTGCGCCAGGCTACAACAGCCGTTCTATGACCCTGCCAGGTCATGGGGAGCCGCCCTCATGATGATCGTGGCGAGGTGGCAACATGACTGACGGCCAACACGGAAACCTTGTGGCGCAGCTAGCTATGGCTGGTTGGATTCCCGTGGTGATCGTGCTTTTTTCCCGCCTGGATCCCAGAAAGGCGGCTGCCGCGGCCTTTGCCGCCGGTTGGATGTTCTTGCCGGTAGTAGTCTACAAGATCCAAGGTATCCCCGGTTACACCAAGATGACGGCCACTTGTGTGGGCATCCTCCTCGGGGCCTTGATCTACGACCGCAAGACCCTGCTGGGATTTCGCTTCAAAGTAGTAGATATCCCCATGCTGCTGTGGTGCACCTGTCCGTTCCTCTCTTCGGTGGCTAACGGCATCGAGGGTCTGGGGGTTTACGACGGTTTGTCACAAACCATGTATCAGAGCATTACCTGGGGCCTGCCCTACTTTGTTGCCCGGGTCTATTTCTCCGACCGCGAAGGCCTGGCCATCTTGGCTCGAACGGTATTCATCGGCGGCCTGATCTATATCCCCCTTTGTCTGTTTGAATTGAAGATGAGCCCGCAGCTTCACCGGATGTTTTACGGTTTCCATCAGCACGATTTTACCCAGGCCATTCGCGGTGAGGGGTATCGGCCCTTGGTGTTCATGGAACATGGTCTCATGACGGCCATGTGGATGGTTTTCTCCTCGTTTATCGGTCTTTGGCTGTACCATGTCAAGGCCCTGCCGGCACGGGTCCTCAATATGCCCACCCTGCCGTTGGTTTTAGGGTTATTGGCCACCACCCTGCTGATGAAATCGGCCGGGGCGGTTGTCTTACTGATAATCGGCCTGGCCTTTCTGTACCTATCCAACAAGACCAAGAACACAATTTTTATCTGGATTTTGCTGCTCATCCCAATGACTTATATTGTTTTGCGTACCACCGGGATTTGGACCGGAGAAAATTTGTCCCGCATGGCGGCGGAACAAATCAGCCCGGAGCGCGGCAAGTCGCTGCAAATCCGGTTTGACAATGAAAGGATCCTCGTCGACAAGGCCCTGCAAGGCACCTTTTTCGGCTGGGGCGGCTGGGGCCGATCCCGGGTCTATGATCACAAGGGCAGAGACATCAGCGTTACCGATGGCCTGTGGGTCATCACCTTGGGCACCCGGGGGATTTACGGCCTTGTGCTTCTCCTGTTGACCATCCAACTCCCCATGCTGCTTCTGCTCTACCGATCTCCGCCGGGCGGGTGGCATACCAGAGAGAATGCACCCGTGGCCGTTCTGGCTGTCATTTTATGCCTGTATATGATCGATAACCTTTTGAATGCCATGGTCAACCCTATCTACATGCTCTTTTGCGGCGGCTTGTGTGGCATGCTTTCCAACCCAAATTTTCTGATGAATCAGTCTCAAACGGTGTCTTTGGCGACGCCAAGTCTCATGCGACAACCGGCTACCCGATTTATTACGGAAACGCCGACAGACGGCCCCCGTTTTGTAGGTTGATAGCAGGAACACCGCAGGTTTTGGATGACAAGGAGGTGCATGATGAGCCTGATTAAGATGCTGCACGGTATCGGAAAATCCCACCAGGAAATCCGCAATATTTGGTTTGGGGCCCTGACGGTGGTAGTACTCGGCAGCCTGTTGCCCCAAGCCGGCCACTCCGGCGTCTGGTCCGGGATAGAGAAAGCTCTGCATTTTGCCCTTTATGGATTGTTGGCCTACTGTCCGATGATCTTGTTTAGGGACCGAAAGATGGCCATTTTGCTGGCGGTGGCCACAGCTCCCCTGGGATGCATACTGGAAATGGGGCAAACGGTCATCACCGGCCATATTTTTAGCGCCGGGAATTTGCTGGCCAACAATGCAGGTGTATTCATCGGGCTGGCTGTTGGTGCAACGATGCGCCTGAAAAAACATTATGCCAGAGGTAACAGTAGCATGGCGGAGTGAGGTGATGTCTGCTTCCACAGACCGATTTTTATAAAGCCGCAGGCCAGAAACCCCAGGTGCCTATTCGCCAAAGAGCGGCTCTCGTTTTGTGCGCCGGAACTGGCCGATTGCTATCCCATATCTAAAGCAAGAACGATCCCGTCTATCAATAGTCTATCAATAAAAGAGAGTGCTTGAAGAATTCTCTCAATATGCGAGAAAGTTTCGGGGTATCGGCAGGCAATAAATTCGGTCAACATGCTGATATATTTATTAATATTCTAGTTGGCATCGATTTTGCTTTAATCTCGGACAGGAGAAAAACATGCAACTAAGACCATTGTTCCAATTAGGTCTGAAACATACCCGTAATGCCGCGGCTGAAACCCTCTATCTGAAGACGGGCATCGATCAGACCAAGCCGATCTCGTTTCACGCCCTGGTAAATGAGCGCTGCAATGCCAGATGCCGCCATTGCGAGTATTGGCGCCTGCCTGCTTATGAAAATGAACTCTCCCTGGAAGAATGGCAGGGGGCTTTGCTGAGCATCAAGAACTTTGTGGGCGCCTATGCCATCAATTTCAGCGGCGGTGAACCTCTGTTGAAAAAGGGCTTCATCGAACTGTTGGCTTTCTGCGGGCAACACAGCATACATGCTGGCTTAACCACCAATGGGTCACTATTAACCAGAAACAATGCAAAAAAAATTGTCGCGGCCCGACCGTTTAACGTCAACATTTCCTGTGACGCCCCAACTGCTGAAATTCACGACTATTTTCGCGGCATACCCGGCCTGTTCGATAAACTACGCTCTGGCATCCGGCATCTACTTAAAGAACAAGAAGAGCAACACATACATTTTCCAATCATTATCAAGCCCACCATAACATCGCTCAATTTCCGATTCTTACCCGAACTGGTCCACTGGGCGCAGGATGTCGGGGCCACGGGGGTCAATTTTCAACCGCTGGGCCGCTGGAGCCCGGAAACTTATGATGAGCTTTGGATCGAAAAGGAATTTTGGCCGGAATTGGCCCGAGTTGTTGACCGGCTAATCGTACTGAGACAGTCCGGCGCACCGATCTTGAATAGTGCGGAGAATCTGAAGTTGACCATTGCCAACTTCCGGGAGGACAAGGCGGATCCGAGACATATGCCGTGCCGCATAGGCCTTCAGGAATACTATATCCGTCCCAACGGCGATGTCTGTTTGTGTTTTCATTTCCCGCCGGTTGGCAATGTGACGCATCAAAGCGCCCAAGAAATCTGGCAAGGAGATCAGGCCCAGAAAATCCGCAAGGCCACAACCCGATGCCATAAACTTTGTCTGGTGACTTGCCATTCGCATAAGTCATTGATTAACAAGGCAGGTCAAGCCTTGAAAATGCTCGCCCATCGCGGCCGGCCCCGAGATCTGGCGCTTGGATGGAACTCATGAGTTCGGCAAAACCAGACCCTTCAGGACAGACACACTTTCCGGACATTGACTGCGTGATTATCGGGGTGAACTGCCAACAGACGCTGGGCCGCTGCCTGGCTTCCGTTCAAGCAAGCGATTATCCCGCAGATAAACTGCACATCATTTACGTTGACGGGGGCTCCACCGATCAGAGCCTCAAGATAGCCGGGGAATTTGCCGGGATATCGGTCATCTCGCTGAACCCTGAATACCCGACCCCGGGTTTGGGCAGAAACCGGGGTTGGAAGAAGGGAACGTCCCCCTTCATTCAGTTCCTCGATTCCGACACTATCCTCGCCGCCGGGTGGCTGAAAACCGGTATTGCGGCGATGGCTGACGCAACCGTCGGAGCAGTGCAGGGTTTGCGCCGAGAAATGCATCCGGAAAGGTCGATTTTCAATTGGATCGGCGAGTTAGAATGGAACGGTCCGGCGGGAGAGGCCGACAGTTTCGGAGGCGACGTGATGATACGCCGCCGGGTTTTGGAAATGGTCGGTGGGTATGATGAAATCCTGGTAGGGGGTGAAGACCCTGAATTGAGCCAGCGGACCAAAAGTCAGGGCTGGCGCATCCTCCGCCTGGAAACCCCGATGACTCACCACGACCTGGCAATGACCACCATCAAACAGTACTTGCGCCGGGCGTTTCGGTCCGGTTATGCCTTTGCTGCAGTGCGGGACCGCATCGCCTCTGAAGGCAACCCATTTTGGCAATTCGATCTGCGCAAAATTGTTATCAAAGGCGGTGGATTTCTGGTCCTGGCCTTAATAGGGTTATTGACCTTGATTGTCGGGCAAAGTCTCCCGGCGGCCATTGGGGCCCTTCTTTCACTCGCCGCCGGGGCTGCTTTGCTGTGTCTGCCACGATTATTTAAAATAGAGAAGTTCATGCATGATTATAATCTCACCCGCGAACAGGCACGCCGCTATGCCTGGCACTTTTCACTGGTGGTGCTCCCCCAGCTTTTCGGCGCTATCCGCTATTATTGGGGGAAATGGCTGCACAAACCCCTGCGCAACCGTCAAGACAGGCTCGCCACGGGAGGTTTGGCCAGAGCCAAGCATAATAGGGTCATGGAAAAAATTGCCTATTTATGCAGCGAATACCCGGCGATCTCCCAAACCTTCATTTTTCGGGAGATTGAATCGTTGCGCCAATCCGGGTTTGAAGTGGCCACTATCTCCATCCATCCCCAAATCAATCTGGATGTCATGACCGTAGCCGAACAACAGGAGGCCGCCAATACCCTGGTGATGACCCGCCTCTCGTGGGCTTCTATCCTGGGTGGTCATCTCCTGGTGCTGTTGCGTTCCCCTCTGGGATACATTCGCATGGCGCTGACCGCTCTGACCCTGCTGACCAAGGGCCCTAAAAGCCCGGTCAAGGCCCTGGCATATTTTGTCGAGGCGGGAATATTACTCCATTGGCTCCATCAATCAGGTATCCGGCACATCCACGAGCATTTCGCCGCCCCCACCGCCATTGTCGCCATGCTGGCCAAAAGCTACGGTGGTATCAGCTACAGCCTCTCGGTCCATGGGCCGGATATCTTTTTCACTCAAGATTCCGCTCTGTTGGCCGATAAAGTTAAGATTGCCGATTTTGTCCGCTGTATCAGTCAGTTTTGCCGCAGCCAGTTGATGCGCATTACCCCGCCAACCTTCTGGAAACATCTGCATATCGTGCGTTGCGGCGTCGATCCGTTGGTGTATGAGGCGCGACCTGAACCGAACAACCTCGTCCCCGAAATTCTGTGCGTGGGCAGACTGGTACCGGCCAAGGGGCAACATATCCTGCTCTCGGCCTGCGCCCTGCTGAAGGACCGCGGTGTGCCCTTTCGTCTCACTCTCGTGGGAGGCGGCGAGGACCGTTCCTCTCTGGAGCACTTTGCCGCCGAGGCCGGGTTGAACGGTCAGGTGCGGTTTACCGGCCCCCTGGGTCAGGACAAGGTGCGTGAATATTACAACCAAACCGATATGTTTGTTCTGGCCAGCTTTGCCGAAGGGGTGCCGGTGGTGCTCATGGAAGCCATGGCCAAAGGGATCCCCGTCATTTCCACTCGCATCGCTGGCATCCCGGAGCTCATCGACCACGGCAGGGACGGGTTGCTGGCCAATCCCGGAGATGTGGAGGATCTGGCCAGGCAGATGGAAACTCTCATTATGAATTCGACCTTACAGTCAGGCCTGGGGGTGGCCGGACGGAGAAAAGTGATGCAAACCTACCACCAACACCGAAACAACCTGCAGATGGCAGACTTGTTTCATCAATATGGCACCGTGTGATGATTGCATTAGAGTTGATAACCAAAATATTGCTGGTGGGACTGTGTTTACCCCTGGGTTATCTTTTGGCGACCACGATCGCCGCCTCCCGGTTTCGCAAAAAAAACAGCCGGGTGTGCGATCCCCTGCACCTGGGAGTATTGATTCCGGCTCACAACGAAGCCGCCGGCATTGGGCCAACCATCAAGGCGGTGCGGGCTTGTGATTATCCGCCCGATCACCTGGAAATATTGGTCATCGCTGACAACTGCACCGACCGGACTGCGGCCGAGGCCCGCAAGGCCGGCGCTTTGGTTTTCGAACGCCACGATCCTGACCAGCGCGGCAAGGGTCAGGCCCTGGACTGGTTCCTGATGAACCACAAACAGCATTACCGGCATCTGGATGCCATCACGATCATCGATGCCGACGTGGTGCCCGATTCCGCCTTTCTCCAGGAGATCAGTGCCAGCCTTAGCCATCCGGAGGTGCAGGTGGTACAAGGCTACAACGGAGTTAGCAACGCCTGCGCCGGCTGGCGGCCGGCACTCTGTGATGCGGCTTTCAATGTGTTCAACCATCTCCGTATGGCCGGTGCGGCTTACCTGTCGGGGACCGCGGTGCTCAAGGGCCTGGGTATGGGGTTTCGAACCCCATTGTTGATGCAGTATGGCTGGCCGGCCCACTCTGTAGTGGAGGACATGGAGTTTACTCTGCTGTTGCTGCGCGATGGCATCAACGTCCATTACAATCCGGATGCCGTGGTGCGCAGCGAGATGGTCACCACTGGCGGCGGGGCGGCCAGCCAGCGGTCCCGCTGGGAAGGCGGGCGCTTTTTCCTGATTCGCCGGATGGCTCCCTCTCTGATTCGGCTCTGGATCAGTAGTTTTGAATCCCGCTACCTGTACGCTTTGTTTGAATTGGCAATTCCGCCACTCTCGTTGCTGGTGTTGGGGATGGCGCTGGCCACCCTTTCAGCCGCAATATGGTGTCCAGACTGGATAGTGCTGGCCGGGGCCCAATGGCTGATATTGGCCCTTTATGTGGCCTCAGGTCAGATCCAGCGCCGGGCGCCGCTGACAACCTGGCTCTATCTGGGCGCGGCTCCGTTCTTTGTTCTCTGGAAGATTCCACTTTACGTGAAAATGCTGCTCTGTCGGCAATCGGGCCACTGGGTCCGCACCCAGCGCGAGGCCGAATCGTCGCCAGCCCAACAAGTAATCCAAGAAAACCGCGTCCAATCACTGCCACAAACTATAAATACTGGAATCGAAGCGGGTTTATGACCTGGTTACAAAAAAAGCTCCTGGGTCTTCCAGGAAAGGGAGGAAACTGTGAAACGAATCTTTATCATCCTATTTTTTCTTTTGGTGGGAAGCAGCCTGGTTTTCGCCGATGATCTGTCGGACGTCAAAAAGCGCGGGGTTTTCCGCCACCTCGGAGTCCCCTATGCCAATTTCGTTACTGACAGAGCAGACGGGCTGGACGTTGAAATGATGCGGCTTTTTGCCGCCCATCTCGGGGTGCAGTATGTTTACGTGGAAACCTCGTGGGAAAACGTCATCCCCGATCTGGTAGGCAAGAAGGTAACTCCAGACGGAGATAACGTAAAACTGGGGGAAAGCACGCCCATACGCGGCGACGTCATTGCCAACGGCTTCACCATTTTGCCCTGGCGCCAAAAGGTGCTGGCGTATACCACCCCGACTTTTCCGAACCAGGTGTGGCTCATCGCCCGCACAGACTCAGACCTCCAACCTATCAAACCTACAGGCAATCTGAGCAAAGATATTGCGGCGGTCAAGTCATTGCTTACCGGTCGCGGCCTTTTGGGAAAAGCCAAAACCTGCCTTGAGCCATCCCTCTACAAACTTCAGGAAACCGGGGCGAAGATTACGCTCTTCAGCGGGAACCTGAACGAATTGGCGCCGGCTGTCATCAACCGCGACGCAGAAACGGCCATTTTGGATGTTCCCGATGCCCTGGTGGCCCTGGAAAAATGGCCCGGCCAGATATTGGTGATCGGTCCGGTATCGGACCAGCAGGAAATGGGCGTGGCTTTCCGCCCAAGCAGTCCCGAATTGCTCCGAGAATTTAACGCTTTTTTCGATAAAATCCGCAAGGATGGGACTTATCGGAAGCTGGTGGAAAAATATTATCCGGCAGTTTTTAGTTATTATCCGGACTTTTTTGTTCGATAATAGGCATATTACCCTATTTTTCGCCATATCAAGCTAAGAGGGGCCATTTGATGTAGGGACCCCCCCGTCAGGCGAATGACAAAAAAACCAGATATTCGACAGCTTATCTCCCCTCGCATGTGGCGGTGGATTTATAATGTTATGTCCTCCGCCGTGCTCATCGGGATTGTTTTCTCCCTGCTGCTTTTCAATTATAAGACCCAGCAGCGTCTCCAAAAAGCCGCCGTGAGCCGATCGGAGGAGAACCTGGAAAGCCGGGCCAAAGCGGTGGAGTATTTCATTTCGGAGCGCAGAAATGACCTGCGCGGGCTGGCGACTGGTGGTATGGTGAGCGCATTTTTCACCAACAAGGCCCTGGGCATGTCCATGGAATACGGCCTGAAGGGCAGTTTGGACTATATCAGGGAACAGTTCCGTCATCTCAATGAGGCTGCTCGGCTGGAGGAAGAGCCAATCTATACCCGACTAGTGCTGTTTTCGCCGGAAGGGGAGATACTGACCGAATACCAAAGCATATCGCCATGTCCGATTCAAAACTACAACTGGCAGGCCACTGCGGCAATAGCTTCACAAGACACAGGCGCCATGGAGGATAAGGACAATCCCTCGTTTCTGCTTTTCACGGCGCCGGTTCGGCACCAAGATCAGATCCAGGGGTTTGTGGTGGGGTGGGTTTCGCTCAAAGTCATTCATAATAAGTTTCTGAAGACCAGTCGAATGGCCCAAGGACTCGAACCCCAGTCCATAGACACGATCATCCTGGCCATCGGAAAAAGTGGCTGGTATGCAGACAATCAGGTTGATGCGAAGCTACGGCAGGAGATTCAGCGCTTGGCCCCGGCGGCACGGGGGAGAAGCGTTTCGCTGTCTGAAGACACCCGGCCTCAGGACGCACCTGGCTGGCAAACAGAGGCCCATCTATTTACATGGAACGATGCCGATAGCGACAAGCGTTTGATACTCATCACGGCCCAATCGCCGGCCAAAGGAATCCGATTGTTTCAAGTTCTGGAGCAAAAGGACATCATCGACCCGCACGGCCCGTTGAAGCTGCTGATTATGCTGGCCTTTATCAGTCTCGGGGGGATCGGGATTACTCTTCTGGCTTTTCGTCACAGTACCAGGGCCCAGGTACTGGCGGCCAAGCTGTACGAGTCGGATCAGAAGCAAGCAGAAATCAAAAGATCCAATGAAATGCTGACCCTGGAAATTGAGCAGCGGCAAAAAGCTGAAAGGGAACTTGCCAAGGAAAAAACTCTGCTTCGCGGCTTGATCGCTGCCATACCCGACCCTGTCTATTATAAGGATCTTGAATCGCGTTATCTTGGGTGCAACGCGGCTTACGAGGAACTTTTTGGGGTGAAAGAGTCGGATATTGTTTATAAGAAAGCGGATGATATTTTCGACTCCTATTCGGCGCCTGTTATCCAACAACAGGATGAGGCCGTTTTTACGACCGGCAAGACCCTGCAATTTGAGCGCTGGATTGAAAACCCAGGAAGCCAACGCCTGCTGGTGGAAACCAAAAAAACCCCATATTACTCGGATCAGGGTGAAATAATCGGTCTTATCGGCGTCACTCGGGATATTACCGCTCGCAAGAATATGGAATTAGCGCTGGAAGATCAGCGGCAACGGCTGCAGCTGGTGATCGATGCCACAAATGCCGGGGTGTGGGAATGGAACGTACAGACAGGGGAAACGATCTTCAACGAGCGGTGGGCTGGTATCGTTGGGTATACACTGGAGGAACTCTCGCCGATCAGTATTCAGACCTGGATTGATCTCTGCCACCCGGATGACCTGGAACAATCCAACAAGATGCTCCAGAAGCATTTTGCCGGGGAAACGGACTATTACGAGTGCGAATGCCGGTTGCGGCACAAGGACGGCCATTGGGTATGGATCCATGACAGTGGCAGGGTGGTCCAATGGACTGCTGATGGTCGGCCGTTGCACATGTCGGGAACCCATACCGATATCACGGCACGCAAGCAGGCGGAGGAGCAGCTGCGCCTGGCCAATGAGACCCTGGAGCGGCGGGTTCTGGAACGGACCCAAGCGCTGCAAGAAACTCACAGCAAAATGGTTATGCAGGAAAAAATGGCCTCCATCGGGCAGTTGGCCGCCGGAATTGCTCATGAGCTTAACAACCCCATCCATTTCATCCGCACCAATAGTGCTTCCCTGACCCAAGATTTCACAGATCTGGTGGAAATGCTGCAAGACTACCGCAGGCTCATTGCTGGTCTGGAAGCTGATGGCCGCTGGTCGCAGGACTTGGAAGCCGTCCGCGCCAAAGAAGCGGCCCTGCAGATTGATGCTATCTTGGACGACATTCCGGCTCTTTTTGTGGAGTCGGAGCGCGGTTTTGACCGGATCATGCGAATTATCCAAAGTATGCGGACTTTCTCTCATGTGAATTTCCAAGATAATCGCAGCTTCTTCAACATCAATAAGGGAATAGAAGATACCCTGGTGATCGCCAAAAATATCTATAAGTACCACGCTGAAATAAGCAAAGACTTGGGCGAACTGCCCGAAATCCGCTGTTCTCCCGAGCAACTCAACCAGGTGTTTCTTAACCTGATCGTCAATAGCTCCCAGGCTATTGAATCGCAGAACCGACAGGAAAAAGGGCTGATCGCCATCCGGACCTGGTATGAGACAGAGGCGGTTTACTGCGAAATTTCGGATAATGGTCCGGGAATTCCCGAGGATATACGATCTCGTATCTTCGAGCCGTTTTTTACCACCAAAGAGCCTGGGAAGGGCACCGGCCTAGGTTTGAGCATCTCCTACGATATCATCGTCAACAAGCATCACGGCGATCTGGCCATCCGTTGTCCAGAATCAGGGGGGACTGTGTTCACTATCCGGATCCCCGCCAACCTGCCCGCTTTTGAGACTGACGATGAAACCTGTCAGTGACATAACCGTCCTCTTTGTGGACGACGAACCTGAAGTCCTCAACTCCCTACGCCGGTTTCTGCGCAAAGAACCCTATCGCGCCCTGTTTGCCGACAGCGGTCGTAGCGCCCTGGAAATATTGGCGTCGCACCCGGTTGACATCATCGTCAGCGATCTGCGCATGCCGGAGATGGACGGCCTGACCCTGCTTCGCCGGGTAAAGGCGGATTTCCCGGAAGTCATCCGCCTCATCCTGAGCGCCACCCGGGATGTGGAGCAGACCATTGAGGCCATTAACCGCGGCGAAGTATTCCGTTTTATTCCCAAACCCCTGGACCCCCAACCATTTAAACAGATTATCTATGACGCCGTCGATTTTTACCGGCTGAAAACCGAGCGGGAGGAACTGCTCGTAGCTTTGTCTCGCAGCAATCAGGAATTGAAACAGGGGCATGAAAAATTGCGGAGTATGGCCGAGGAGTTGCGTGCCAGCGAGGAAAAATTCCGTTCCATGGCCGAAGCGGCTCACGACGCGGTGGTCATGGTCGACGACCAGGATCGGATTGTTTTTTGGAACAAGGCCGCGGAAAAGATCTTCGGATACTCCCGTAATGAGGTGATGGGCTGGAAACCCTACGAGAAGCTGGCTCCGTCCCGGCATCGGGATCGTTATCGCCGCGCCCTTGACGAACAGCGGCGAATCGCTGACGGCCGTATGGTCGGGGTGATAAAGGGACTGAGACGGGACGGCTCCGAGTTTTTCATGGAACTTTCAATGGCCAGGGTTCAAATCTGGAACGCCTGGCATGTCGTTGGCGTGGCCCGTGACGCGACCGCGCACATTGAAGCGGAAAGGGCCCAAGCCCGCTACGAAAACATGCAGAAAGAATTTGAGGCCCAAATCGAAAAACATTTACTGCAAACCCAGGCTCCCCAATCCCTTCCCCAGGCTGACCTTGCCTCGGTCATGATACCTGCTGGTCATCTTGCCGGCGATTTTGTCGATTTTATCGTGTATGATGACCGGCATGTTGACATCCTGCTGGGGGATGTCATAGGCAAAGGCGTGCAGTCCGCCTTGATAGCAGCCGGTCTCCAGCACCTTTTCGCCAAATCTCTGGCAAGATGCGGGTGCGGTGTAACCCCACGGATGTCGTGTACGCATTTGCCCCATGACATCACCAAATTGTCTCAGGTGATTGCCGAGGTTCACGCCATGTGCATCCGGGACCTCCTGGAACTGAACATATTTGCCACCCTTTGTTACGCTCGCCTGGACCTGGATGCCGGGCAAATGGCGCTGGTCGACTGTGGACACACCCCCACCATCCATTTTCAGGCGAGAACCGGCAATTACATTTTCCATAAAAATGAAAATCTTCCCTTGGGGTTGGTGGAAGAGCAGCAATACCGAGTGACGACAGTGCCACTGAACCCGGGAGATGTGATCCTGTTCTACTCCGACGGCGTCATGGAAGCCCAGTCCAGTGACGGAGAGCACTTTGGAACTAAGCGGTTGGCTGAGGTGGTGCGGGAATTTCATTACCTGACATCGTCTGATTTGACGAAAAAAATTAGAGATAGGGTGGCCGCTTTCAGTAGCAGCGACCAATTTAAGGATGATTTTTCCTGCATCGCCGTCCGCATCAAATCTGTAGGCACAGCATATTCCAGTTGTCCCCCCTGATCGGCTGGTCGAAACTCCGGCCCATTTCCGCCAGGCACCCATATGTTTGTCTCGTCCCTGTATCGTCTGTCCCCCTGAGAGACCGTTGCTCCACCCCCATTGCATTCTGATAGCCCTTTCTCGCTCAAATCGACAGATCTTGTCAAAATAAATAAGCAATAACAACAAATTATAAAATTATGAATGGTTGGCATCCCTCTTGCTTACCAAGAATGTTAACCGATGTTTCGCATTATTTTTGTTTATCTCAAGGCCATTTCCCAGGAGGGTGGCATATGAACGGCTTGGTTTTAACTGAGATGGACCGGCATCACTTGGAGTGCATAGGGATCAACGAGACCCAGCTCAAACGGCAAATTGATCTTTTTAGACAGCCTCAAGGCGGCTGCCGCTTAAGGCGAGCCTGTACCGTGGGCAATGGCATCTCAAGGATCTTGCCGGAAGAAAATGAAAAATATCTGCAGCTCCATGGCGAGGCGGAAAAGTCAGGCCGATTTATCAAATTTGTGCCGGCCTCCGGCGCGGCCACGCGGTTATTCAAGGTGCTTTATCAGATCTATGGATCTTACCCCGGCAAGGAGGAAATAAGCCGGCAAGCAGTTCAGGATGACAGGAGTGCCCGGGAGTTTTTGCTATTTGTGGATAACATGAAGCATTTTCCTTTTTATGAAGATCTGAAGGAGATTTTGAATCGACAAGGCCTGCCGCTGGAGGCGCTGCTGCGACATGACCGAATGGAGACCATCCTGGCGTATCTCCTCACAGAGCGCGGGCTTAACTATGGCTCACTCCCCAAGGCCCTGGTGAAATTTCACCGTTACGGTGAGGGCAGCCGCACCGCCCTGGAGGAGCATTTGGAGGAAGCAGCGCAATACGTGCAGGACGCCCGGGGAGTATGCCGCCTCCACTTCACCATTACCCAGATGCATGAGGCCAAGTTCCGCCAGTTTGTCCAGGGAATAATGCCCAGATTAGCCTTGAGAAACCGGGCCACCTATGAAATAGGTTTTTCTTTTCAAGAGCATTCCACCGACACCATTGCCGTAGACCTGGACAACAATCCCTTGCGGAATAAATATGGCCGTCTGCTTTTCCGTCCCGGCGGTCATGGGGCCCTGCTAGCCAATATGAATCGTCTACACGGCGATCTGGTCTATATCAAAAACATTGACAATGTTGCCCCGGATCACCGCAAGGCCCTGGTGAGCCTCTGGAACAGGATTTTGGGAGGATACCTGGTGGAGGTGGAAAGGGCCGTGCGCTGCTTCGTGGGCCGGTTGCTGCGAGAGGACTTTGCGGCGCTTTCCGGAGAACTTGAAGCCTTTGTCAGAGAAACTTTACGCATCCACTTTCCCGAGGCTTATGGGAAGTGGGCGTCGGGGGAAAAAAGGAACTTCCTCTTCAATAAATTAAACCGCCCCATTCGGGTGTGCGGCATGGTGCCCAATCGGGGAGAACCCGGCGGCGGACCTTTCTGGGTGAAGCACCCAAACGGGACCACTTCCTTGCAGATTGTGGAGAGCGCCCAGGTGAACCTGGCCGACCTTCAACAGCAGGCGGTTTGGTCCTCCTCCACTCACTTCAACCCGGTAAATCTGGTTTGCTCCCTGCGGGACTTTGAAGGAAAGCAATTCGATTTAAACCGCTATGTCGATGAGGAGGCGGTGTTCATTAGCCGGAAATCCAAAAACGGCAAGCAATTAAAGGCCCTAGAGCTTCCAGGCCTCTGGAATGGTTCCATGGCGCACTGGAATACCATTCTTGTCGAGATGCCCGCGGAGACCTTCTCCCCGGTGAAGACCATCAATGACCTGCTGCGGCCAGAGCACCAGCCCGAACAGCAGCCGGATTTCGATCTCTGGCAATTAACAGCCGGTCTGGGAAGTTTGAGATCGGAAGCCAAACTTGCCTGTTAGCTACAAATCTTGGCATGGGAAGAAGAATTATGACTATAACGGAAAGAAAAACTGACATTATAAAAAGTTACCCCAACCTTCTGGCGAGTCAGGAAGAACTTCCCACCTGGCTGGTAACGGGCGGCGCGGGCTTTATTGGCTCCAATTTCGTGCTGGCCCAGCGGCATCTGAGGGCGGCTCGTATCATCAACCTGGATAAAATGACTTACGCCGGGAACTTACGGAACCTGGAGAGCCTCCTGGACGACCCCGACCATATCTTCGCCCGGGGGGATATCGGTTACCCGGCGCTGGTGGCCGACCTATTTAAGCGCCATCGGCCCCAGGCGGTAGTCAACTTCGCAGCAGAAACCCACGTTGACCGCTCCATTTACGGGCCTCAGGATTTTATCCAAACCAATGTATTGGGAACCTTTCATCTCCTGGAAGAATCCCGTCGTTACTGGGAAACACTCTCTCCAGAATCCCGGGATAAGTTCAGGTTCTTCCATGTATCCACGGATGAGGTTTACGGCTCCTTAGGACCACAGGACCCGCCGTTTCAAGAAACCACACCGTATGCGCCCAATAGTCCCTACGCGGCCTCCAAGGCGGCGAGCGACCACTTGGTGCGAGCCTACCACCGCACCTATGGCCTCCCCACCATTATCACCAACTGCTCCAACAACTATGGCCCCCTGCAGTTTCCCGAAAAGCTCATCCCCTTAATGATTCTTAACGCCATTCAGGGAAAGCCACTGCCTGTATATGGAGACGGACAGAATATTCGGGACTGGCTGCACGTTACCGACCACTGCGAGGCTCTGGCCCTTGTCCTGAAAAAAGGTAGGGTAGGGGAAACCTACAATATCGCAGGTGGCTCTGAGATAACCAATCTGACCGTGGTGAAGGCCATTTGCGGACTTTTGGATAAGTTCTGTCCTGACTCACCCCATGTACCCCATGTCTCCCTCATCAACTATGTCAAAGATCGCCTGGGCCATGACCGGCGATATGCCCTGAATACCCATAAAATCGCGGCCGAACTAGGATGGCGACCCCAAAAAACCTTCTCCAGCGGCCTTGCCGCCACGGTGCGATGGTATCTGGAACACCAGGATTGGGTTAAGGCCGTACAGGCCGGTTCTTATCAGAGCTGGGTACAAATGCACTATGGACCGCAATCTATAAATCCTGTGTCGGAGATGAACTTATGCAACCGGTGACCCAAGGCAACTTTTCCCCGGCGGAACAGGCTCTACCTCCTGCCGGCTGGAAGGGCATCATCCTGGCAGGAGGCGCCGGCACTCGGCTCCACCCCCTCACTAAAGAAGTGAGCAAGCAACTCCTGCCGGTATACGATAAGCCCATGATCTATTACCCTCTGTCGGTGCTGATGTTGGCGGGGATCAGAGACATTCTCATTATCTCCACTCCCCAAGATCTGGGCCGGTTTGAGAGCCTCTTGGGGGACGGATCCCAGCTGGGGATATACTTAGCCTATGCGGAGCAGCCTCATCCTGGCGGCCTGGCCCAGGCTTTTCTCATCGGGAAGGAGTTCATCGGTGATGACCGAGTTTCATTAATTCTGGGGGATAATATCTTTTACGGCCACGGCCTTCAGGCTATCGTTAGACAAGCCACGACCCTGGAAAAGGGTGGTATAGTCTTTGGGTATTGGGTTCAGAACCCCGAACGCTATGGCGTGGTGCAGCTGGATGAGGAGGGGAACCCCCTGAATATAGAAGAGAAGCCTCAAAATCCCCAGTCCAATTATGCCGTCACCGGTCTATACTTTTACGATAATGAAGTGGTGTCTATCGCCGCGGCCCTTAAACCTTCCGCTCGCGGGGAGTTAGAGATCACCGATGTCAACCGGGAATATTTACGGCGTGGTCAGCTCAAAGTGGAGCTATTAAGCCGGGGTTTCGCTTGGCTGGACACGGGTACCCCCGACTCACTTCAGGAAGCGGGGGCCTTTGTACAGACCCTGGAAAAGCGCCAGGGTCTGAAAGTAGCCTGCATCGAGGAGGTGGCCTATCGCCAGGGATATATTGATGCGGCTCAGTTGGGTCAATTGGCCCGGGAATATAAAAGCGATTATGGCAGGTATCTGTTGCAGTGCGTGGAAAGGAGGTTGACCAGATGAAAGTTACTCC
>Ga0172375_10001760_pt1 | contig 34605 bp, 23 predicted proteins | sample LakKiv1m_FD_114537 | JGI IMG/M metagenome (GOLD analysis project Ga0172375, IMG submission 114537) | Freshwater microbial communities from Kabuno Bay, South-Kivu, Congo - kab_092012_11.1m | ecosystem: Environmental > Aquatic > Freshwater > Lake | place: Democratic Republic of the Congo... | reverse complement strand
GCAGGCGGCCCAGGCCTACCTGGAGGCTCTGACCAGACTGACCGTATCGACCGATGAAGCCTACGCGTACTACAACCGCAAGGACTACGAAGACGACGGCTTCCGCAAGGGCAAGGCCATGCATCCAGGCTTGATCGAAGACATGGACGCCTTCGAACGCTCCAGCGACGCGTTTCTCGAACTCCTGCAGCCCGAGAGCGACAAAGCGCTGGCGGCGCAGTTGCAGAGTGTGGAAGCGACCCAGGGGCGCAAGCTGACCTATTGGAGGCTGGCCACCATGGCGAGCGCCAGGCGGCTGGCGTCGTCGATCCGAAAGCCGAGTTTCGACGTCGGCGTCGCCACTGCTGCACTTGCCGAGTTCGAAAGGCTCAGCGACGAGACCACCGCCTACGCCAAGGCTCACAAAGACGAAACGCAGCTGGGATGGGTTACGATGGAAACCTCACTGGATGCGTTTCGCGTTGCAGCCAAGGAGCGCGTACGCCGCGTTCGCGACAAGAAACCGTACAACGAGGGCGAAAAGATGATGGTCGGCGGCTTCGGAGGATGGATGGTTGCCGGCTCTCCGCAAAACCTGGTGTCGGCCTACAACCGCCTCGTCGCGAGCGGCAGCGGGATACAGGTCCGCGGGCTCCAGGGGCCCCAGGAGTTGCAGGATCTGCAGCTTTGACCGGCGCCGTCACTCGGCACGCGGTACACCGCAAACGCCGCGGCGCCACGGCTTGCAACGCGCCGCTGTTTGACGAATTCACGGTTCGCGCAGTGCCGGCGCGTGTGCCGCGCCGGCTCAGTTCTTCGCGAAGATCTGCACGCCGACCGCGGCTTCTTCGACGCCGAGCAGGCCGCCGCCGTTTTCCTGGATCGCCCAGCGTGCGCCTTGCACCTGCCGGGCAGCGGCCTCGCCGCGCAGCTGCGTGACGAGTTCGTGAATCTGCCCGAGGCCGGTGGCGCCGATCGGATGGCCCTTGCTTTCGAGTCCTCCGGAAGGATTGACGGGAATGCGGCCGCCGACGCTGAGATCTCCACGCTCGGCGGCAGCGCCGCCTTCTCCGTAACCGACCAGGCCGAGGTGCTCGACCGTGAAGATCTCACCCATCGCGGTCGCGTCGTGAACTTCGGCTACGTCGATGTCGGCGGGGCCGATGCCGGCGGTTTCGTACGCGGCCTTGGCGGCCAGATGCGCGCCGCTCCTTTCGAGTTCTTCGGGTGTTCGCGAGCCCGCGCTGCGAATCACGCTGGCGGCTACGCGTATCGCGCGCTTGTTGTCGCCGGAAAGACGCGCCAGTCCGGTGCGGCTGCAGATGATCGCTGCAGCGGCGCCGTCCGAGATCGGCGAACACATCGGCATCGTCAGCGGATAGGTCACCGGCGGCGCGGCCAGCACGTCGTCGATGCTGAGCGGAATCTGGAACTGGGCGAGCGGATTGTGCACCGAGTGCTGGTGGTTCTTGGCAGAGACCGCGGCGATCTGCCGCTGCGTGGTGCCGAACTTCTTCATGTGCCAGCGGCAGATCGCCGCGTAGATCGACATGAACACGCTGAAGGGCCGGTCCGACTCGCTACCCGGCGGAACCTCGACGCCTTCGCCAAGGCGCAGCAGATCGCGGCGGTTTTCCTCGACGCGCGACACGTCCCAACCGCCTTCGAAGATCGCGAACGTCTTGGCCTTGTCGGGGATGTTCATCTTTTCCGAGCCGATCGCCAGCGCGACGTCGCAGAATCCCGAGCGCACCGACTGCGCGGCCAGGTGGAACGCCGAAGTTCCCGATGCACACGCGTTTTCCACGTTGAACATCGGAATGCCTTCGAGGCCGACCTTGTGCAGCACCACCTGGCCCGGAATCGCGCTCTGTCCCTGCAGCGCGCCGTTGGTGACTCCCGAGTAGTAGGCTACGGCGATGTCGTCGCGCGTGCAGCCGGCGTCGGCCAAGGCGGCGTCGAGGGCTTGGCCGGCCATCGCTTCCAGGCTCAGGTGCGGATGCCGTGCGAACTGCGTCATGCCGACTCCGGCGACGAATACCTCACTCATTGTTCTGCTCTCTCCCTCATGCCGCGTGCGCGGCCTGGCTGCGGGCCACTTCCAATACGCGCGCTTAGAAATTCTCGGCTGCCGACAGACCGAGGATGTCGTTGCAGCCATCCTCGATCATCGACGCGCGCGCATCCCTCAGCAGCTTCTCGATCGGGTACTCGCGACTGAGGCCGTTGCCGCCGAAGATCTGCAGCGCGCTGCTCGCCACTTCGAAGGCGTTGTTGGTCGCGGTGACCTTCGAGGCCGCCGCCACCTCGAGCCGTGGCGGCATATGCGTGACGTTGTACAGCATCGCCTGGCGGCTGATCGCGCGCGATGCCTGCACCTTACGGAACATGTCGAACAGGCGCGCCTTCACCGCCTGGTGCTCGAAGATCGGCCTGCCGCCCTGCACGCGCTGCTTGGCGTAGTCGAGCGCGAAATCGAAAGCCGCCTGCGCCACACCGGTGAAGATCGAGCCCATGCCGCTGTTGGCCATGCACAGGATCATGTCGGTACCCATCGCGTAGGCGTCCGGATCGATCACCATCGCGTTGGCGGGCACGCGGACGTTGTCGAAGAAGATCTCGCCCTGGTTAAGCGCGCGCTGCCCGATCTTGTCGAGGGGTTTGCCTTTGGTGACGCCGGGCAGGTCCAGCCGCATCAGGAATCCGCCGTCGCGGCGTACGCCGTCGCCCATGTCGACCGCGCAGAACATCGCGGTGCAATTGGCGATGGTGCCGTTGGAAACCCACGCCGACTTCTGTCCGTCGATCACGAAGAAATCGCCTTCCTTGCGCGCCAGGCAGTTGGGGCGGCCGGGCTGCTCGTTGGGCGGCCGGGTTATGTAGTAGATCAGATCGCTGCCGTGATCGGGTTCGGTGCCGGCCCAGCAGCCGATGCAGTCGTCGCCGGCGAACTGTTCGACCAGGTCGAGCCGTCCGATGGTCTCGGCCATGAAACGCGGGAAGTTTCTGACCCCGAACGCGATCGCGAGCCCGGAATCACCCCAGCCCAGTTCTTCGGTGATGATGCAGCGCAGGCGCGCCTGCTCGGCCAGCGTGAGGCCGCTGCTCGGGTCCATCAGTTCTTCGAGGCCCAGTGCGCGGTGTTTGGCGAAAACATCCCACAGCACCGAGTCCTTGGCGATCACGTCGGCCGGGTCGTGCAGCGCATCGAGCGCCACGCCGGCGGGTTGCATCACTTCTTTGGCGAAGCGGTGCACCGTTTCTTTGACGGCGCGCTCGTGTTCGTTGAGATCGGCTTCGTAATCCATCGAGTTCATCGTGTGCTCCTTGCTGCTTATCGAAGGTTTCCCGGTGGGCGGTTGCGCAACAGACTCACGACTCTGTTCGAGGTGCCGGCGACGATCGCCTTCGTGCTCATGGTCGTGGTTTCCTGTAGCCGGTTCGGCCCGTCTCGTGTCACTTGGAGGTCGAGGTGTCCGCAGCCCTATCGCTCTGCGCCGCAAATATGTCCAATCGAATTTGTCTATAGTCGTATGCGCGTGAGGCATACCGCGGTGGTTCGCAGTCCGTTGTGGCGGCTCAGGGGTGGTTGCGGTTCGGCTACTGGGCTCGGCAGCCGATCCACAGTCATCAGCGAGCCCGGGCTTCCAAACGAAATCCGCTCGCTCGTGCCACCAAGACCTGCGTCGGCCTTCGCGCGAACGCGGCCGGTGTCAGTAGTTTTCCATCGACCGAGGTCGACCCCGGAGCGAGAAGCCAGTGGGGCTTTGCAGGTTTCGCGTCTTGGCACGAGCCCAGGGCGATGCCGTAGGACGAAGCCCCCGCGGGGAGTTTTTAATAGCCGCCGAAACGGTTGGCCAGACCGTTGGGGATCGCGTTCTTCTTGGCGATCTTCTTGAACGTGGCGGCGCTTCGACGCGCTTTGAGTTCGAGCGTTGCAGGGTCGTACGAGAAGAACCCGAAGCGCGGGAAATAACCGAGCATCCACTCGAAGTTGTCGGTGAGCGACCAGTGATAGTAGCCGCGCACGTCGGCCACGCCATCGGCGATGGCGCGTTCGAGCACTTGCAGGTGACGCACGAGATACTGACGTCGCAGTTGGTCGGCGGCGTCGGCCAGTCCGTTTTCGGTGATGTAGACCGGCAGCGAGTAGCTGCCGGCGGTCTGCAGGACCTGACGCAGACCGTTGGGGTAGATCTCCCAGCCCAGGTCGTTGCAAGTCGTCGGGCAGGCCGGCGCGGTCGGATTCTGCGGCGTGCGGTAGTCGGTGATGGGCAGGAAATCGAACAGCGGCAGCAGCGGGCTGAGCGAGCCGCCCAGTCCGAACGCCTTGCCGCGCCGGTAGTAGTTGACGCCGATGAAGTCGGCCTTGCCGACCCAGTCGGCGCGGAACTCGCTGGGATCGCTGATGCCGTCCGCATTCGGATCGGCCTTCCCGAGGATGACGGCGTTCAGGAACAACTCGTTGAAGAGATAGTTGGCGTGCTCGGCGCCGAGGATGTCTTCGTCGCGGGTCGATGTCTTGGGCTGGAAGGCCACCATGTGCTGGACGATGCCGACGCTCGCGTCGATGCCGTCTCCGTCGGCGTCGACGGTGTCGGTCGCTTTCAGCGCGTCGTAGGCCGCCGCCTGTCCTTCCATCTGATTGGTCAGCGCGGTGAGCAGGCCTACGTAGGTGTAGGCACCGGGAGGAAAGTAGGCGCCGTACACGCCGGGAATGTTCATGTAACCGCTTACCGCGACCACCACCGGTTCGTTGATCGGCGTCCAGCGATCGACGATGTCGCCGAACTTCCAGCCGACGTACGCAGCGTACTTGGCCAGTTCACTCGCCAGCGAAGCATCCAGCCATCCGGCCGGACCGAAGCCGGTCGGCAGCGGCGCTGCGGGATCGACGCCGACAAGCGCGTTGCGTGTTGCAATCGGGTCGTGGCCCCATAGCGGCAACGTGAAGTGTACCAGCGTCACCATCGGGCTCATGCCTTGGTCGCGCAGTGCCTGCAGCACGTTGCGATAGTGCGTTACCGCGCTTTGATCGGCCAGCGCGTCGAGTTGTTGCAGCACGCCCGGCGTGATGCCGCCGGATGTGTCCACGCCGGCCGTCGAGGTCGGGAAGATGCGGCTCCACTCGATGCTCAGGCGCAGCGTCGTAGAGTGCAGCTTCTTGTGTGCCGCGGTGAAGTCGTCGGCGTAGTGCGAATAGGATCCGGGTCCGTTCTCCGGCAAGTCGCCGCTGGCCCAGCCGTTGGCGATGTTGTCGCCGTCGTGGACCCAGGTCCACCAGTCGCAGTTCGCGTCGTTGTTGACGGGGCCGCCGCCCATGTCGTTCTGGAAGCCGGCGATGGCCGTGCCCCAATCGAAGCCGCTCGGAAAAGCCGCGAAGGCCGGCCCGGCCAGCGTTGCGGGAGCGAAGAATGCCAGAGCGAGGGCGAGTGTTCGAAGTCTCAGTTGCAGCACGGCGCGGATCCTCCTCGAACGGATGGTCGCGCCCGCGAGTACCGGGCACGACGCCGCGCAGCTTAACACGCCGGCCACGCTGGATGCTACGGCGACGAGTTGCCAGCGGCGAGGCTCGACTGGGCGGGTGGACCGTGCCCGCCGTCGGCGCGAGGCCAAAAAAAGCCGCGGCCGCCCGGAACGAATCCGGGCGGCCGCGGCGGCCGACGAGGTAGCAGCCCGTATCTGGACTGCACCCGCTTGTTGCTGTTACTCGGCCGGAACGGTGACGGTCTTGAGCACCTGGCCGCTGCCGTCCTGCCACGTGATGCTGACCTGCGTCTGCGAAACGCTCAGCGTCGCAACGTTGAAGCGATCCAGGTCGTAGAACGCCATTTCCGGGAACACCAGCGGCAAGCTGTCCAGCAGCGAGATGAGATCGGCCGGCAACTCGCGCGCGATCGGGTCCATGCCGACCGCGCCGGCGACGAACTCCTTGATGCTGCCGCCGTCGATGCCGGTGTCGTAAATCGCTGCGTGGATGTCCGTGGACAGGAAGATCACGTTCTTGATCGAGTTGGTGTCCACGAAATCCAGGAACGCGGCGCGCTCGACCGAGTAACCCTCCCAGCGGTCATACGGCACGAACGTAATCGCACTGAGGAGGGGGCCATTCAGCACGAACTTGAACTTTGCCGTCGAGTTCAGCAGCCCGTTCTCGAGCCACGCCAGTTGGGTGGCGCCCAGGTAGGTTCTGGTCGGGTTGTCGATCTCAGCCTGGCACGTCGCGCTCGGCGAAGTCATGCCCTGATTCTGGTCGCAGGTCTGGCCGAGCTGGATCACGTCGCAATCCAACTGCACGTTGCAGGGATCGCCGGTCTCGTTGCAGGTCCCCTTCAGACACGTCTCGCCGATCAGACAGTCGGCGTCGTAGACGCAGTCGGTGCTGGTGGTGACGCTGCAGACGCCGGGTACACACGCGGTCTCGGTGTGATCGGCCTGCGAGCTGCGATAGGAGCGGGCATCGATCAAGAAGAACTCCGCGACGTCGCCCCACTTGAAGCTCCGGTAGAGCTGCATCGGGTCGCCGCCGTTCACGCGCAGCGGCATGTAGTCGCGGAACCCCTGGTTGCCGGCCTGCATCTGGGTCTGGATGGCCGGATCGGTACCCCAGAAATCGTTGGTGACCTCGTGGTCGTCCCAGATCGTGTACATGCCGACGTTGGCCATCAGGTCGCGCGTGGCGCGATCGTCACGATTCTCCTTGTATTTGTTGTGGTAGTCGGAACGTACCTGAGCCACTCCGGAACCGCTGCGGGAATCGTCGCCGTAGATCGTGTCGCCGATGAAGAACCACGCGTCGGGATCGGCCTCGGTGATCTGTTCGAGCACCGAATACGGCTTGAAGTACGCATTGGCGTCGCCGGTAAACGCGAACGTGAAGGGTGCCGTGGATGCGGCCGTCGGTGCCGTCTTGATGCGGCCGGTGCGACTCGTCGCCGTGCCCTGAGTGAAGCGGTAGTAGTACGCGGTGGAAGCCGTCAGGCCTGTTGCTTCGGCGTGCACCGTGTTGTCTGCAGCGACATCCGCGCTGAGCGGAGTCACCGTGTCGACGATGCTGGCGAAGGCGGCGTCGGTCGCGACCTGCAACGTTACCGGATCCACCGCGTTGGTGGTGCGGGTCCATGCCATGAAGGCCGTATCGGTGGCGTCGCCGGCAGCCACTCCGTACGAGAAAGGCCCGGATTCGCCCAGCGGGTTGGCGGTTTCCGAAGCCAGGTCGCCGCTGCCGGAGGCCGCCGCCGCGATGCAGCGCGCGTAGCGCGATGGCAGAGTGATGCTGTTGGCGCCGCTGACCGTGCGGACGTACGTGGCGCCCGCGAAGAGATCACAGGGGAAGCCCGGTGAGACGTTCTGCAAAGTCGTCGTCGAGCAGGAGCCGGTGATCGAATCCTTGAGCTTGGTCACGTCCTTGTCGAACTTCGCGTTGGTCTTGGCGTCGGGGCACGGGCCCTTGGCCTTGCCCGATACGACCAGCTTCGCGCACTTGCGGCGGGCCTTCATGCGATTCTGGACGAACTTCGCCGCGGCATTGATCGTGCTGGCCCGGCACGAGTTGGCTTCGGATGAGAACACCGGGCCGTACACGACGTTGACCAGATCGTCGACGTCCTTGCCGTGAGCGTCATCGGCGATGCAATTGGTGAGATCGTTCGTGCTGGCGACCGAATCGCAAGGCTTTCCGAAGGTGAGGGTCGAAATGGTCACGCCGGTGCACTTCTTGTTGATCGTATCGCCGAGTTTGGTGCGGGCGTCGAGAAGGGCGGTCGCCGTGCCTATGTCGGTGACGGATCCGGGGCCGGCGCTGGGACGGCAGTTGTCGGTGGGGAGCAGATCGCCCGAGGCGCGCGCGGCCTCGCAGGCCGAAACCGCTTTGAGCGCCGACGCGTAGTACTTGATGGCCGCGTTCATCGCTGCGTCCTGGCATTTCTGTTCGGGCGTGCTGCCGGCAACGGCATTGCCCGAGGTAAGAAGGAATCCCACTACCGCGCTCGCGAGAATCCCGCTGCGCAACCCGGGCTGGAAGAATGGAAGCTTTTGCATCGTCGTTGACTCCTCGTAGGTTCGAAAGTGAAGAACGGCATCGGCGCCCATCTCTGAAGCGGAGCCGAAGCGGCCCTGCCTGACGGTGTATCGTCGCGATGCCCCCCGGAGAACCTCTGCGGCCCCGGCCGGTCCACGAGCGTCCCCGCTGGCCGGGGGGCGAAGATAGTGCGGTCCGCGCCCCTGGGTCAAGTCCGAAATCGGCGAATCGGGGCGCCGCGCGTGCCGCCTTTGCGGTCCGCTTGGAACTCCGCCGGTCGCCGAGCGCGCTGCCCAACTGCCCGGCCTGCCCTCACACCACCGTCTTCCCGCGCGTCTCGAACTCGGCGAGTATCCGCCGCGCCACCACCATCTTGTGGACCTCGTCGGGACCGTCGTAGATGCGTGCGAAGCGCGCGTGGCGGTACATCTTCGACAGCGGACCGTCTTCGGTCACGCCTTCGGCGCCGTACACCTGCACGGCTTTGTCGATCACGCTGTGCAGCACCTTGGCGCCGAAGAACTTGATCATCGAGATTTCCTCGCGTGCGCCGCCGGGGCCGTCCTTGTCGATCTTGTGGGCGGCGTACAGCGTCATCAGACGCGCGGCCAGGATGTCGGCGCGGGCCTCGGCGATCCAGTCCTGGATGTTGGCCTTGCGCGCCAGCGTGCTGCCGAACGCCTCGCGCAGCACCGCGCGCTGGCACATCAATTCGAATGCGCGTTGGGCCTGACCGAGCCAGCGCATGCAATGGTGGATGCGCCCGGGGCCGAGGCGCTCCTGCGCGATCAGAAAGCCCGAGCCTTCGGGGCCGAGCATGTTGGTCAGCGGTACGCGCACGTCTTCGTAGGAAATCTCGGCGTGGTGGTTGAGGTTCTCGCCCATCACCGGGATGCCACGCACGATCTTCACGCCGGGCGCGTCGAGCGGAACCATGATCATGCTCTGGCGCTGGTGCTGAGCGGCATCGGGATTCGTCACCACCATCACGATCGCGAACGCGGCGCCGTGTGCTCCGCTACTGAACCAGGCGTGTTTGTTGACCACCCAGTGGTCGCCGTCGCGCCGGGCGCTGCCGCGCAGCAGCTTGGGATCGGAACCGGCCACCTCGGGTTCGGTCATCGAGAAGCAGCTTCGCACCTCTCCCGACACCAGCGGCGCGAGCCAGCGCTGTTTCTGTTCGGGGCTGCCCCAGCGGTGCAGGATCTCGGCGTTGCCGGAGTCGGGCGCCTGCGAGCCCATGCAGGCAGGTCCGTAGGGGCTGCGGCCGAGCACTTCGTTGACGTAGGCGTAGTGCAGGAACGGGATGCCGGCGCCGCCGCCCGAGGCCGGCAGATGGAAGGCCCAGTAGCCGAGTTGCTTGGCTTTCTGCTGGACCGCGCGGACGGCCGGCGAGAACGGCTGACCACCAACCGGAGTCGCAGACTCGGGTTCGTTCTCGAGCGGATAGACGTGCTCGTCCATGAAACGGTGGATGTTGGCGACCAGGTCGGCGACCTCGGCGGGGATGTCGAAGTTCATGATTTGCTCCGTTGGCAGCGGCAGATAGTAAGGAGAGGCGCTCTGCGCGCCGGAGCGACCTTACCCCCGGCGCGATGCACTGGCCAGGAACCGGCGGGGAACGTCATCGATCCTCGTCCGGCTGCTTCTTCAGGATGGCAACATGCGTCTTCTCCGATGGATCGTTCGCCTGCTCGCGGTACTGGTCCTGGCCGCGGTGGGTCCGCCGCTGGCGGCGTCGCTGTTCGGCATCGGTGCCGAGCGCGGCATGCTGCCGCCGCCGGGCAAGCGCGTCGAGATCGGCAGCGCGGAGTTCGTCAATGTGATCGAGACCGGGCAGGGGACGCCGGTCGTGCTGGTGCACGGGCTCCCCTCCAACGCTTATGACTGGGGCGCCCTGCCGGCCAAGCTTGCAACCCTCGGCCATCGCGTCATCGCTTACGACCGCGTCGGTTACGGATTCTCGAGCCGCGCCGACGCTTCACCGTCGAACTACACTTACGAGTCCAACGCCGAGGACCTCGCCGCGCTGCTGGCGGCGCTGGAGATTCCTCGTGCGACATTGGTAGGCTGGTCTTACGGCGGCGCGGTGGTGCAGACGCTGGCGCGCAGTCACCCCGAGATGGTGAACGCTTTGGTGCTGGTGGGCGCGGTCGGACCCGCGCTGTGGGAAAAAGGCGACGATCCGCTCCACGCGGTCTTGAGTTCGCCGGTCGGTGCGCCGCTCTTGCGCTGGATCGCGGCGGTTCCGCCGCTGTCTCGCGTAGTGACGTCGCAATCGGTGGCCAGGGCGTTCGGCGGCGCCGAGGCGGTTCCGATCGGCTGGGTAGACTACACGCGGGCGATGCTCGCGCTGCCCGGCTCGCTCAGGTCATTCGTGCTCGAAGCCCAACGCGGAATTCCCAAACAACTCGACCCCGCCCGCATCGACGCCAAGACGTTGGTGATCCACGGCGGTCACGATCTGCTCGTGCCCGTCGAGGTCGGCCGCGATCTCGACGAGAAACTTCCGAACTCGCGTTTGGTTGTCGTAACCGACGGCAGCCACATGCTGCCGGTCACGCATTCCGACCTGTTGGCCGGCGAGATCCACGGACTGATCGCGAATTGAACCGCCGGCGGCCGCCGCCACTATCGCCCGTCGTCCTTCAGTGGGGCGAGGCTTCGTCGATTGCCGCGACGCGGATGCGCTCGCGTTCGTCGAAGCGGTCTTGCAACAGATGCGCGATCGCGGCGTCCTTGGCGGCTGCCGACAGCGATCCGTTCGCGAGAATGCGCGCGCGTTCGGTGTTGAAGTTCTGGAGCCGCGCGTTCCACGCGGCATCTTCGCGGTCGAGTGCTTCGAGGCGGTCGGCGGCATCTTCGCCGAAGCGCTCGACCCTCAGCGCGCGGATTGCCGCATCGTCGCCGCCCTGCTCGCGCAGGCGGGCTTCGTCGCGACGCAGGTTGACCACGGCCATGGTTTGTTCGTGAGCCTTGCGCAGCGGCTCGGGTAGTTCGTTGTAGAGAGCTTCGATGCGCGCGGCTTTTTCCTCGTCGCTGAGGTCGGGGTCCGCGGCGACTTCGCGCTGGCGGATCGAGATGTCGGCTTGCGCTTCTTCCTCACCGAACAAAGCCGTCGCGGTTTCTTCTCCGAAGATCTCGCGGCGCAGGGACTTGAGTTTTTCGAATCCGGCTCGCAGATCGGCGCCTTCGGTTCCGCCGCCGCCCATCGCCATGCCGCGCTCGCGGTACGACAGGTAGCGTTCGAAGAAGGCACTGGCCTGAGCGTCGGCCGGGGGACGCAGGCGCTTGCCGATTTCCGCGCGGATGCGCGCGATGATCTGCTCTGCGGTTTCCTCGCCGGTCGCCGAGAAGAAGTACTCGAACATGTCGAGGGCGTCGGCGGTCGCGACGAAATTGCCGTTGGCGTCGACCAGCAGGCCACCGGGGACGTCGGTGTCTTGGAGCGATTCGGGAAGGTGGTGCGAAGGCGAGGCGCCGCCGGTGCCGCGATCCTCGAAGGCGCGCGCGCCCGAGCCGCCTTCGGGCGTGTCGCGGCCAGCGCTTTGCGAGGCAGTGGCGCGCGCGCCGACGGCGACGTCGCGTCCGCTGGCGGAATCGCCGCCGAGGCGCGCCGGGCCGCGTCCGCGCGCGAATAACAGCCCGATGCCGATGACGATAACGGCTACGAGAAAAATTCGGGTCAGTCGGTTCATCGCGGGATCTCAAACAAACACGGCGGGCTCTCCGTGAGGGGAGCCCGCCGTGCGGCAAACGTAGACGGATTCCCCGTTTTCAGAGACCGAGGTTCTTGAGCCGGTTGGCGTGGCCCTTGAACAGCGTGACGGGATTGGTCTCGAAGATCGAGACCAGGCCGATCACCTGGTTCACTTCGTCAAGATGGTTCTGGAAGTAGTTGTCGCGGATCACGGTGCCCAGGTGCGAGCTGCAGCGCCCGACCAGGCCGTCGTTCGACTCGGAGTAGAAGAGGGAAGTCAGTCCGAGCGGGGTGTCGGATACGTCGAGTACGTTGGTCAGCACGCCGGTGCCCGACCACGAATAGTAACGGATCCCGCCGACAGTGGCCGCGCCCGACCCGCACGCGGTGGTCGGAACGCCCTGAGGATAGACGGCGTTGAACGACGCGAGACCCGCGGCGGTCAGCGAATCGAGTCCGGCAATCGCGTCTTGCTGGTTGGTGTGGCCGGTGAGCAGCCCGAGCACCGTGCCGAGGCTGTTGACGAAGTACGCGAGCACGCTCTCGGTGAAACTGCCGCCCGAGACGTGAGCGCGCAGGTAGGTGGCGAGGTCGGCGCCCTTGTGCGGAGTCGCTACCGAGGTGACCGACGCGACCAGGTCGGGACGCACTGCCGCGACGTAACGCACGTCGAGTCCGCCGTGGCTGTGGCCGATCAGGTTGACCTTGCCCTTGCCGGTGGTGGCGACGATGGTCTTCACTTGGGCGAGCAGTTGCTCACCGCGCTGCTGGGTGGAATTGAACTGGCTGACCGAAGTCGTGTAGACGGTCGCGCCCTGATTGCGCAGCGCGCCCGGAATCCCGTAGAAGTATTCGTAGACGCCGAACAGTGAACTGAAGCCCGCCATGCCGTGCGCGAGCACGATCGGGTACTTGGTCTTGGTGTAGGAGCAGTTGAACAGGCAGAACGCGTCCGCGCGCACTGGAGCGAGCGAGAGCAACACGGAAGCCGCGACCGTCGCGGCGACGAACCCCTTGCGAATCTTCATGGTCCCTCCGACTGACTTTGTGGTGTAGACGCCTGGCCGTGGCGGTGGATCCACCTCAATCCGCCTTCAGGGCACCAACGCTGGTTAGGACTATTGCAGACCGGGGCAAGTGACGGAAGGCCTTTGGCGGTAGGGAGTTGAGTTTTTTGGCCGGCCTAAGAAGAAATGCACAGCGGGGAAGGGCGGCACGGCGCGGCCCCCAAGGTTGGGGCGCTGCGGCGATGGGGGGCGGCCGGACGCCAGTCGAGGCGGCGGAGCCCGCTGGCCGAGGTAGTCGTCGATCTTTACGAGGTCAGTCTGTGGAGGGGGTCGATCGGAACCGGCGGAGCCTGCTGGCCCGCTCGAGAAAACTTTAGATTCTTTTCTGAGGTTTTTTCTCCGGTGGGGTCGTTGCCGGGGCTTGGGGGGCTACGGCAACGGCGCCTAGCCGCGCGTGCGGGCGCGCCGGCCCGCTTCGATTTTCATCGCTACCGTCTTGCCTTCTCTCGTGCAGCGCGCGCAGCGCAGGCCGTGAATCTGCTTCGGCGCTTTGCGCGAACTGCGGCACACCGGACAGCGATGGACGAACAAGGCTGCGCTGCGCCCGGCGCTTCTTATCGCGGACCCTGCGCGTACCACTACCGGAATACGCACGCGTGGTTCGAAGCCGGCCGCCTCCATCATCAGCCGCCACTCTTTACCGTGAGGCTGGCAGTCGGCGCCGTAGCGCTCGTACACGGCCGCGTGCGCGGCTTCGTGGCACAGGACTTCGTCCATCAGGTAGGACTGGGCGCCGATCAACGATGGTGTAAGCCGGATCAGCCGATCGCTCTGGTAACAGCGCCCGAAGGCACGGCGCAATCGCGGCGAGAACTCGACGCGCAGATCGCGCGACAGACGCGAGACCTTCCACGTCTCGAGCCAGCGCTCGAGCACACGCTGCTGCCTTGCGGTCAGCACCGACGGAGAAAGGGCCGTCCGGGGACGGTTCGGACCTGGGCGGGCGGTCGAGGTTTTCACGGGCGCGGAAGCTAGCACGGGGTCCGCCGGGCGCCACTTCGGCCCCGGGCGTCCGGGGCGCGCCCGATTTGCTTTGGGCCGCTGTTCTTTCTCTCGCGGCCGGCCCGTGCAGGGGGCCCTGGTGAAGGGGCCGGGAGGCTGGGGAGGGCTCAGGCCTGCGAGGCTTCGCGCCGAAACCGGCGCCCGAGCATGTCGACGACGACGTAGAGCGCCAGCAGTATGATCGCGGCCGCGACGAACCACAGAAGCTTTTCCTTGAGCAGCCGCACCAGCGCGTCGGGGTTCTCGAGCAACTCCGGCTGGTCGGTCAGGACGCTGGCACCGAACCACGCCAGCACGGTGCTCCACAGCAGCGAGCCCGAGAGAGTCATGGCACTGAACAGTGCGAACGGCATACGCGCGGCGCCGGCCGGGAGCGATACCAAATGCCGAACTCCCGGCAGCAGTCTCGCAAAGAAGACGCCGGCCGCCGAGTAGTGCAGGATCCACTGCTCGGCCAGCATCCACTTCTTTTCCGGAACCAGGAAGTACTTGCCGTAGTGCAGTATCAGTGGCCTTCCGAGGCTCTGCGCGACGAAGTACGACAGCGCCGAACCGCTCCAGGATCCCAGCGTAGCGGCCAGTACCACTCCCCAGAATCTGAAGTGTCCCTGCTCGGCCCAGTAGGCCGCCGGCGGGACTATCATCTCGCTAGGGATGGGAAAGATCGTCGACTCGATCGCCATCAGCAGGAAGACGCCCGCGTAACCCCACTGCAGCGAGAGGTTGAACCACTGTACGAACAGAGAGTGGAACATGATCGCGGAACTCTATCGGTCCGGGCGCGAAGGCACAACGAGGCGAGTGCTCCGTCCACGTGCCGGCACCTGCGCGGCAAGCTGGCGCGAGGACGTCAACGGCAGCACGACGACGCTGCCGGTTCGTCGGCGTACCGGCACCGCGAGCGGCTGCGCCGCGGCGAATACGCGCGAGCGATCGGGCATCGATCAGAGCAGTGCGGCCCGATACGCGTCCTCGTCGAAACCCACCAGCACGGTCTTGCCGACTCGTAGCGTCGGGGCCCTCAGGTTGCCCGTGGGGCCGAGCATCGCATCCACGCACTCGGCCGGAGCCTTGCCGCCGGTCTTGAACTCGGTCACCTGTTTCCCCTTGGCTACGACGACCTTGGCAGCCTCGCGCGCCAGTTTGGCCGCGTCGTCGCGGCCGAGTTTGGCGGCGGCGGAAACGACCTGTGCCGCTACGATCGCGTTGGCGTCCAGAAACTTGGACGCTTTGATACAGGTGGTTCAACCGTTGCGGTGGTAGTACCAATCGAGCTTCTTGGCCATGGCAGGATCCTTCGTGTGCTGAAAACCGTTTCCTCGCTCTGGGCCGGTCGCCGCCGCCCCACCGCGAACCTCACCTCGACTTCCGCATGGGGCGGCGACCGGTGACGACAAGAGACACGAAAACCACGGCCAACCGAACCGCGCGCCCGCGCTTCCTGTGCGTTGTCGCAGCCACGGGAGTCGGCGCAGCAACTGTGAGCGTGTGCGCAACGTTACTCGAACGGCGCAGCAACCGTGAGCGTGTGCGCAACGTTACTCGAACACGCGTGACGCTTCAGTCCGGCGACAAAAGGACGCCCTGTGCGCTCAGCGCGCCACGCAACGCCGCGACGTCGAGGCTGCACGGCGTGGTCGCGCCGAGTACGGCCAGTGCAGCGGCGGTGCCTGCCGCTTGCCCGGTGACCATGCACGCCGGGATCTCTTTGGTCGCGTGGTGGGTTCGGTGGTCGACCGAGATGCAGCGGCCTGCCGCCAGCAGGTTGTCGAACTCGCGCGCGAGCAGCGACCTGTAGGGCAGCCAGTACAGCGCTCCGTATTTGGTCCAGTGGCCGGTCAGGCCGATCGCGTCGCCCAACGGGCGATCCATGTCCTCGCGCGCGAGCACGTAGCGTCCTGCCAGGCGGCGGCTTTCGGTGATGCCGAGGTCGCGGGCGATTTCGCACAAGTGTGCGCGCTCGAAGCCCGGTGTCTCGTGCCGCAAGCGCTCGAACTCCTCCATCACCACGCGGCGGCACTCGAGTTGCGCGAACGTCAGGTCGTCGGGATCGGTCGCGTCGATCTTGCGTATCACGCGCTCGGTGGCGCCCCACGGGAACAGCACCTGGCCGTCGTTGACGGTGCGAAAACACCAGGCTCCGCCCGCCTGCGCCTTTTCGACGTCGACGCCGCCGACGCGGAACCACAGCCACGGCAGCACCGTCTCGGTGTCGTGGGCACAGCCCGCCGACGCGAACACATCGCCGTCGCCGCTGGCGTCGATGACGACGTCCGCGAGAATCGCGAAACGGCCCGCCTTCGATTGGAAGGTAACGCCGCGCACGCGTTCGCCGTCGCGGATCGCTTCGCACGCCCAGCTGTGCAGCAACAGATTGACGCCGGATGCGACGACCATCTCGGCCAGCACCGCGCGCAGCGCTTCGGGATCGTAGGCCACCGAGTATCGAACGCGGTGCGGCGGCGAGCCCCACACCAGTCCCCATTGTCTCTGTACGTCGAGCAACGACTCGAGGTCGCTGCCCCATTGGGTCTGGTCCGGGAAGAACGCCGCGCCGCGCGCCGCCAGACGTTCGGTGACTTCCTGGCACAGACCGCCGACTACCCGATGGCCGGCGCCGTCGTCGAGAGTCAGGAACAACGCGATCAGTCCGCCGGTGGCAAGGCCGCCGAGTGCGCCGTGGCGTTCGACCAACACCGTGTCGGCGCCGCTTCGCGCCGCCGCTACTGCTGCGGCAACGCCGGCCGCGCCGCCGCCGACCACCAGTACCTGAGTGCGGCGCCGCACCGGTGTGCGCCGGCTGGGTTCTTCGATCCATTCGAGCGTCTTCGTCATCGGTGTTTCTCGCGTAGGGGAGCTTGCCGGATCACGGCCGGGGATCGCAATTATCGCGCATCGGCCAGCACGAGTTCCGCGCCCTTCTCGCCGATCATGATCGAGGGCGCATTGGTGTTGCCCGAGATTATCTTGGGCATCACCGAGGCGTCGATGACGCGCAGGCCGTCGACGCCGCACACGCGAAGCCGAGGATCGAGTACCGCACGTTGGTCGGATCCCATGCGGCAGGTACCCACCGGGTGGTAGACGGTTGAAGCCGCTCTTCGCAGATACGCTTCGATGTCCTGCGGCGAGGTAGTTGCCGGGCCCGGTTCGAGTTCCTTGGTGATCAGCGGCTCGATCGCGGGCTGGCGCATGATCTCGCGCAGTTTCGCGATTCCGTTTGTCAGCGTCTCGATGTCGCGGTCGTCGCTGAGGTAGTTCGTGAAGACACTGGCGCGGGCGGCCGGATCGGCGGAGGTGATCTTTACCTCGCCGCGGCTGAACGGCTGAACGTTGATGGCCGACACGGTGATGCCTGGGGATGAATCGACCGCCACCGCTCCGGTGGGTTCGATGTGGAACGAGAACGGCCGCATCGCCAGCTGTATGTCGGGCTTGGGCTGATCGGCGCTGGACTTGATGAAGCCGAGGATCTGCGCCGAAGTCGTATTGAGCGCGCCGGTTCCGAACAGCAGCCAGCGCACCAGTTCGAACCCCATCGCCGGGATGTTGGTGAACTTGCGATTCATGCTGCCGGATGGCTTGGCGATTCCGTACTTGAGGTGGCCGAAGAGGTGGTCGTGCAGGTTCTTGCCGACTTCGGGGACGTCGGCGACGACGTCGATGCCGAGCGATCGCAGGTGAGCGGCGTCGCCAACCCCCGAGTGCTGGAGGACCTGCGGCGAGCCGATGGTGCCGGCGCACACGATGACTTCGCGCCGGGCGCTCAGCTTCGTGCCGTTTGCGAGTTCGACGCCCGCGGCGCGACGGTTCTCGAACGTGACGCGCCGTACCTGCGCGCCGGTCATCACGGTCAAGTTCTGACGAGCGCGCGCGGCACTCAGAAACGTGTTCGACGTCGACTGCCTGCGGCCCTTGTAGATCGTGCCTTGGATGTAACCGATCCCTTCTTGATTGCCGCTGTTGGTATCTTCGTTGAACCGGATGCCGGCCTGCTGGGCGGCCTCGATGAAACTCTGCGAGGTCGGGTGGATCTGCCGGATCCAGCTGAGCTTCAGTTCACCGCTGCGCCCGTGGTAGGCGTCGCTTCCGCCTTCGATGGATTCGAGGCGTTTGTAGTACGGCAGCACGTCGTTCCACGCCCAGCCCGGACATCCGCCGGCGGCCCAGCCGTCGTAGTCGTCCTTCTGCCCGCGGACGTAGATCATGCCGTTGAGCGAGCTGCTGCCGCCCAGCATCTTTCCCTGGGTCAGGACGATCGAGCGGTCGGCGAAGCTCGGCGTGGCGACCGTCGAGTACAGCCAGGCGATGGCCGGATTGCCCAACAAGCGCGGCATTCCCAGCGGGATCGGTACCCAGAAGTTGTCGTCGGCGCCGCCGGCTTCGAGCAGCAGGGCCGTGTACTTGCCCGACGCGGTGAGACGATTGGCCACCACACAGCCGGCCGATCCCGCGCCGACGACGACGTAGTCAAAAGATTGGGTACTCATGGTTCTCTCCGTCACATGGCCGTTCTTCGAACTGCCGGATGCGCTCCGCGAACGCCGTCTGCGCGGTGTTGCCCGCGGCTGTCGCCTCGATGTCGACCGACGCTTGGGCCATAGCCGCGAAGCCCTCCGGTTCCAAGCGAGCGCCGCTCCCGCCGCCGGCCAGCCCCCGGACACTAGCAGTCTGTTGAAAAATCGCCCATCAGCCTGTTCAAAATGGTCCAGATGCAAGGCGCGCGCGAAAAGCCGCGAGCGGAGGCGTAGCGGAGCTACGTCGTAGCGAGTGGTTTCGCGCGCACGAGCCCCGAGATGGCGAGGGGCGAGCTCGAGTAGACAGGTGTGATCCTCGCGCGTCGCTAGCTCCGCGCTCGTGGGCCATTTTCAACAGGCTGCGTGCAACGCGGTCTCGTATCTGAAAGGCACCGGTGGTCTATAGCGTGCAACCGCACGACAACGTCGAGGAGAGCCGGTCATGAGATTTGGGATATGCCTGCCCAACAACCAGGGAGTCGTTCACGTCCGAGATCTGATGGACCTGGCCGTGGAAGCCGAAGCCATGGGCTTCGCGTCGGTGTGGACGAGTGAGCACCTGTTCCATTCCAGCTACGTTGCCGAGCGTCTCGGCGCGGCTCCCTATCACGAAGCCCTTACCGTGCTGATCGCCGTGGCGTCGGTGACGAACTCGGTGCGCCTGGGCACATCCGTGCTGGTGCTGCCCTGGCATCATCCTGTCCGGCTCGCCAAGACGATTGCGTCCCTGGACGACCTCTCGCGGGGGCGCGTCGACCTCGGTATCGGCGTGGGGGTCACGCGCGACGAGTACGAAAACCTCGGTGTCGACTTCGAGCGGCGCGGAGCCATCACCGACGAGATGCTGGCCGCGCTGCGAGAACTCTGGACGGCCGACGTTCCGCAGCACAGTGGAGAGTTCTTTCGCTTCAGCGGTCTGCGTTGCGAGCCCAAGCCCACGCAGGCGCCGTTGCCGATCTTCGTCGGCGGCAACAGCCCCGCCGCGTTTCGGCGCTTGAGGGCGTTCGGCCAAGCCTGGCACCCGCTCAGCATCAGTGTCGATGAACTCAGCGCGGTGATTGATGAGCGCGGTCTGGCCGGCTCGTTTGCGATCCGGCCACGCCTGGTGGTGCAGTTCCGCGACGAAGCGACGCCCGAGCGGGCGCCGGCAGGCCGCAAGACCATGCGCGGTACTGCGGAAGAACTCCGGTCGATGGTCGCGCTGTACGAACACGCCGGCGTCGATCAACTGATCCTCGATCCGGGGACCGGGGATCTGCAGAAGTTCCGGCAGGCGATGAGGTCTATCGAGAAAGAACTGACGTAGCGTTACCGCGGTGTGCCGGCCGGGATATGACGTGAACGTCGAGGGACAACACATGCCGACTTACGATTACTGCGACGAACTCAAAGTGAACCTGGACGACGATGGCGTGCTGGTGGCGACCATGAACCGGCCCGCGCGAAAGAACGCGTTCAACGGAGCGCTGCGCTACGCCATCAGGGACATGTTGCGCGATGCTGCCGCCGATGCGCGCGTCAGAGTGCTGGTGCTGACCGGAGCCGGAGGCGCCTTTTGTACCGGTGCGGACTTGGCCACCGATGACCAGCGCGCCTGGCCGGCGGGGCCGTCGCAGCCCTTGTTCGCCTGGTGCCTCGACCTGTTGGAGATGCCCAAGCCCACTATCGCGGCGATCGAAGGGGTAGCGGCCGGAGGCGGCCTGGGGATGGCGTTGTTGTGCGACATCAGGGTCTGCGCCGACTCGGCCCGCCTGCTGCCCATATGGCTCAAGCGCGCGATCCACCCCGACGATCTCGTCACCTGGACGCTGCCGCGGCTGGTCGGCTATTCGCGGGCGCTGACCTGGTTGTATCTCGCCGAGGACATCCCGTTGCTCGAGGCAGAGCGTGCGGGGTTGATCAACAAACTGTGTCCGGCCGCCGACGTGATGCCTACCGCGCTGAAGCTGGCGCGCAAACTCGCCAAGGCACCGACGATGCACCTGGCGCTGACCAAACAGTCGGTGCTGCGGGGGTTGTCGAGGGAGCCATGGGATGTCGCGATGATCGAATCGTGGGGTCAGCAGAAGGCTTTCGCCAGCGAGGACTTTCAAGAAGGGATACGGGCTTTTCAGCAGAAGCGAGAGCCGGACTTCACCGGGCGCTGACACTGCCTGTCGATGCGAGCCGCCGATGGCGGCGGGGGTGGCGGCTGAGGCCACCAACCGCCGGCGGGCGGTGCCCCGTCCGCGCGCGCCTTGCGGCTGGACGCGTGATTGCGCCGAAGGCTGAGCCTGTCCACGCCCCGTCCGTGCGCGCCTTGCGGCTGGACCATTTCGAACAGGCTGCGGGACGGTCTTTCAACAGACTGGTGGGTTCGGGTATCGTTTCGCTCCGGACCTCGTTGCGAGGCAGCGGACGCGACCCTCGTCAGTGCAGGAAGAGTTTCTTGCGATCGAGGGTGTAGCCGTAACCGACGCGACGCAGTTCGCGGTTGAACTCCATCGCGCTTTCCGACAACGCGTCGATGCCGTTGATGGTGTAGAACTGCAGCGTCTCGGGCGCGTACGCGGCCTCGTACATCTTCAGGTCACGGTAGGTCTTGCCCTCGCGTGCCTTGCGGTCGACGAACTTGCCGTCGCAGACCTCTTTGAACGTCACCGCACCGATCGGGCCGTACGTCATCTCGTCGCCGTACAGCCAGCGATAGAAATCCTCGCGGTTGTTCTGAGCCCAGATCTGGTTTGCGACGCGCGCGTTGGTGTGCCGGAACGCGATGTAGTACTGCACGCCCATCACCTGATCGTCGCCGTCACCTTTCAAGTCGAAGACGTCGTAGCACTGTGAAACGTTGCGGTAGGTGACGATTCCTTTCATCCCGTCCGAGGTCGACGGCAGCATTTCGCGGAACTCGGCCAGATGCCCGTTGTTGAGCCGCGTGCATCCGTGCGAGACCGGGCCGCGGCTGGTCATCGAGACGCGCGTGAAGGGCTTGCCGTTGCGGCTTCCATCGGTGACCGTCCGCCACTCCTTCGGCAGCAGCGGGTGCCCGGCGATCCAGTTGCTGATGCCGGTGTTGTGTATCGCGTTGTACGAGATGCCGCCGGCGTATTCGTAAGGCAACATCGGCATCAGTCCGTAGTAGCTCTCCGAGGAGATGTAGTCGATCATCCCGAGGAAACCCTTGCCGTGCATGCGCGGGATCAGCGGCCACACGCCGGGCGTCGTGATTTCGGGGATCACGTGCCCTTTGTACGTAGTCGTCTTGTCGTAGGTGCCGGCGGGGTAGATCGCGGTGAACTCGTAGTAGTCGAGCTTGCCGTCGTGGACGGGGTAGATGCGGCGCGTGACGTCGTCGAAGAACGCCTGCGCCTTTGGCCGCAAGGCGGCCGTATCGCCGGTCTTCGCGAGGTTGATCAACTCGCCGAGCGCTGCGTCCTGCTGAGCCGTCAACCGGTCGAGGAAGAGGCGGTGCGGGAACAGTGCGTTCGCCAAGTCGAGTTTCGCTTCGAGCGTCGAAGGTGCGGCGCTTGCCTTCAGCAATCCGGCGAAGTCGTCGAGCAGCCGGGCAAAATCCTTCTGGATGTGGAAGAGGCGCTCGGGTGAGAACTTCGCGATCGCGCGCAGGTTGAGTTCGCGCCACTGCTGCGGCGAGAGAGTCGCGTTACTGTGCGCCTGCTGCGCCAGGCCGGCGTCGGCAAAGAGTTTGTCGTAGGTCTCCCAGGCCGTGTTGGTCGTGAGTTTGACGACCTTGGCGTCGATCAGCTCTTTGTACAGGTCGTGGCGCGCCACCTGGTCGAGGAGGTAGTTGTCGATGGTCTGGTCGGAGAGCACCAGCCTGACGCGCAACTGATTCCCGCGCCCGAGGTGGACCTTGACTCTCTCTGCTTCCTGCACTCGAGGTACGAAGCCGGTGTAGAAGTTCGGTTGGTAGTCGTTGAAGAACAACCCGTAGGGCGCCGCGTTCGTCCAGCGGTCGCTGCTGAGCGCCGAGGCGCTGCCGGCGGCCAGGCCGATAGCCAAAATCGAGACGCCAAGGGCGAGCAACCGCTTGATCATGCGTGTGTCCTCCCGATCGGCCGAGGCGCCGGGCGGCCGAGCAAAGACGACCGATGTTCGCCAGCCACGGCGAGCGAAGGTATCGGATTCACGACGACCAGATTCACGGTGCCGCGGGAGCCGCCGGCACCGCGGCACCAGCAACCTGCGCCGCGGGCGCCGTCGCGGCGGCAGCCGCGGGCACGGCTGCCTCGCCGGTGCCGGCGGTGAAGACGAACAGGTAACCGATCCAGAACGTGCAGAGCACCAGCATGTGCGGAAGAACTCTGGCAAAGACGCTCTTTTGCGAGAAGCGGCGCGCGATCATGATCAACGCGAGCACCGAAGCCCCGAACCCGCCCAGGACGATCATGACTTTGAGGAAGGTTACGATCGACTCGTTGACAAAGGGGCTAAGAGCCACATCGGCGCTGCCGATCGGGATACCGTGCACCAGCGAATCGTAGACCTTGATGACGTAGCTGATCAGCGTGTAGATCCCGTCCCCCAGCCACTCGTGGGTGACGTGGGCCAGGTGTCCGCTGAAGGCCAGCGGTATGAAAGCCATGCCGTAGCGGGCCATGTTCTCCGAGGTCTTTTCCTGGGAGGCCGCGGCCGACAACGACGCGGCCAGCGTGAACGGGATGATCACCCCCGCCATGAACGATAGGTAGAGCACCGGATGGCTCAGTCCTTCGGTCCAGCCGAGGGCTTGCTGTTTGGTCAGCCAATACGTCAGATTCGGGAATTGCTTGTTGGCCATGAGTCCTACCAGCAGAACCCCGAAGAAGGACAGGCTGAACAGCGGCGAGGCTTGGCTCCACAGTTCCTGCAGTGGGGGCCGGACGTTGATCTGTACGCCTCGGTTCTCGCAACTCTTCACGCAATTCATGCACATCATGCAGCGCGTGCTGGTCTCCAGCGATGCCGGGTACGAGAACATCGGGCACCCTGCGGCGTGTTCGGTGCCTTTGTAACACGACATGGTGCCGCACTGGGTCTGGCAGATCTTCTTGTTGCCGCGGACCTCGAGCGGACTCAGCGTCGCATACGTTCCGAGCATGCCGGCCAGCGGGCACAGGTAGCGACAGAACGTCTTTCTCTCGTACAGGACGCAGAACACCACCGACAGCCCGATGATGATGACCAGCAGCATGCCCGTCGCCCACGGCGCGTCGGGAACACCGAAGTAAACTTCGAGATAATCGACCAACAAGAAGGAAATTATCAGCAGCCAGAAATCCATCTTCTTGATGAACTTAGGGACCGGCAACTGGAAGGTCTTCACTCGCGAGATCAGGTCTCCGATGCCTACTATCGGGCACATGCCGCACCAGACCCGGCCGGCCATCATCGCCGAAATTGGCAGGATCGGGAACCAGATCAGCCAGGTGATCACCATGCCGGCGTTGTTGCCGAACTCCTGAAGCGGATGTCCCTCCGGTCGCGTGCCTCCGTAGAGGGTGAACCCCATCATCGCCGCGACCACCGCCATGTTGAACCACATCAGGGCCCTGGGGATCAGCGGGTGGCGCAGCAAGTCCCGGATCCGGTCCTGGCGCAGGATGTTGATCTTGTGGATGTCCTTTTCCGACGGGACGACGAAGATCAGGTCACCCGGAATGATGACGTCTTCGGAAGAGACGATCGCTGACCTCTCGATGACGTTCTCGAGTTCCTTGACGTTTCCCGGCCACGAGTACGACACCAGTTTTTCGGTGGCTTCGCGCGAGAGACTGCTGGCTCGCGTACCGTTTTTTCGCGCGAAAGTCTTTACGAAATGTTCGGCCAGGATCGGAATGTCCTTGAGGCGCTGCGTCAGCGATGGCAGGACGATGGTCTTGTGCTCGAGCTCCTCGCGCAGTTCGGGGATGAACTTCTCCATGACCTCGGTCTCGGTCCCGTTGGCGAGCAGGACGACCTTGGTACTGGTCTTGACACTTTCCTGACCGTAGTTGCGGTGAAACCACCCGAACTTCAGGTAGGTGACCAGCCGGCTCTGCTGGTGGCTGTCCATCAGTTCGGCGTGGGAGATGGTCAAGGTTCCGGTCCCGATCATTTCGAGGTACCCGACCTGTCCTTTCATGTGAGCGCTTTGGGGATCGGCTTCGATTCCGAAGAGGGCGGCCCCGGCCTTGGTTTTTTCCTCGTCGAGCACCGAAATCTCGACGTAGGGATCGTCGGGGTTCGCGCCGACCTTGTGGAAGTAGCGGGAAAAAGTTTCCTTGCCCGTTCCGGGCGGACCGACGATCAAGGCCGCGCGGTCTTCCTTGGCGAGCTTCTCGATCTTCTTCTTGGCGTCGAGGATCTTCTTGTCTTCGCCGATGATCTGGACGTCGGTCGAAGTGATGATGCTCTTGAGGCTGTCCTTCCTCTCGTCGCTCTTGTCAGCCTCTGCCTGAGCGGAACGCAACTGCGTCAGCACCATTCTGTAGAAAGCCTGATTGAGTTCGGGCTTCTTCTGCAGCAGATCGTTGAGTTGCTCCTTGGGGAGTTCCAGCAGCGTGCAGCTGCTGGAGGCTATCATCGAGTATTTCCCCGATTCTCCTGCCAACAGTGCCCGTTCCCCGAAGTAGTCGCCGGCTTTGAGGCGGTCGATGGCGCGCTCGCCACCTTCCTCGTTGACCTCGACGATGCGAATCTCGCCCGAGTACAGGAAGTACATGGTCTTCACCGGCGTGTTCTGACGCAGGACCGTGGCTTCCTTCGGGTACATCCGCACGAGAAGGCTCTGGGCGAGCAACGCCTTCGTTTCCTGATCGAGCCAGTTGAACAAATCGCTCTTCTGGATGAACGCTTCTTTCTCCGCCAGCGAAATTTCGGGTTGCCCTTGGGTGAAGACCAGAACCGTGTCGCCGATGGTGATCCGGTCGTCCGAGGTGAGTTTGATCTTCCGGACCAGTTTGTCGTTGACGCTGACGCCGTTGGTGGAGTTCAGGTCCTCGACGACGTAGTTGCCGTCTTCGAAATATATCGCCGCGTGTTCGCGGGAAGTCTTCTTGTCGGAGAGGATCAGGTCATTGGCTCGCGAGCGGCCTATCGTCACCCTCTTCTTCCCGAGCGTGAGCACTTTCTTGTCGCTCTCGCCTTTGACGACTTCGATAGTGGGCTGAACCGCAGGTGCTTCGGTCCTTGCGCGAGGAGTCATGTCGAAGACGACCGTCTTCTCGTTCTCGCCCGGCGCAGCTGCCTGCTGCCCTCCGAGATTGGGCGCCGGCGTTCCGGCGAGCGGCGGGCGAGGCGAGACCGGGGACTGGGTTTGATCTACAGGATTCATGCTCTGCTCTCCGACTCAATTTGGCGTGCGCAGCCGGTATCGACCGCCTCGCGATCGTTCGCGGCGTGGCGCGGCAACCGCCACGCCGCTCGCGGTCCTTGACCTTTCCCGCCTTCGAGGACGGCGACCACACCGCAGGCATCGTGGCTACACCGACGGAGCGTAGTCAAGACGAGAGCGAAGGCCCAGCGCGCTCGCGGTTCTGTCGGACCAAGCCGTCCGGCGCGGCCGCTAACAGTCTGTCGAAAAATCGTCCATCAGCCTGTTCAAAATGGCCAAGATGCAAGGCGCGCGCGAAAAGCCACGAGCGGAGGCGTACTTCCGGTACGCCGTAGCGAGTGGTTTCGCGCGCGACGCCGCAGAGGGGCCATTTTCAACAGGCTGATGAGCGGCCGCGGCGCTCAGGCCGCCTCGCCTTCGAAGGTGGGCAGCTTCTGATAGCGATCGGTGTGGTAGTCGGCGTCTCCGAACAAGCCCTGCAACACACGCACGCGCTTGAAGAACAGACCGATGTCCTGCTCGTCGGTGACGGCGATGCCGCCGAACAGCTGGATCGAGCTTTCCTGCACCAGCCAGCCACCGGTCTGCAACTGCACCTTGGCGGCAGATATCGCCGCTTTGCGCTCGACTGCGTCGTCACTGTCGGCCCGCAGTGCGGCCAGTATCATCATCCCCTTGCACAGTTCGACTTCGGCGAACATGTCGGCTGCGCGGTGCTGGAGAACCTGGAAGGATCCGATCGGGCGGCCGAACTGCCGGCGTTGTTTGAGGTAATCGACGGTGCGCGTGAAGAGTTCGGAAAGCTCGCCCTGGGCTTCGGCGCAGGCGGCAGCGGCGCCGCGGTCGATCGCCCACTCCAGGTGCGCCAGTGCCGCGCCTTCGCTGCCGAGTAAACGCTCGGCGCCGACCTCGACACCGGCGAGTTCGAGCAGTGCGGTGGACTGACCGTCCATGCCGTGCACGCGCGTTCGCTTCAGGCCCGGCGCGTCAGCGTCGATCAAGAACAACGACAGTCCGGCTTCGTCGCGCGAAGCACCCGAGGTGCGTGCGACGACGACGACGGCATCGGCGGCGTGCCCGTTCAGCACCCAGATCTTGGTGCCGCGCAGTACGTAGCCGTTGCCGCTCTTGGTTGCCTTGGTCTCGCAGTCGGCGAGGTCGTAGCGGCTCTGCTTCTCGGCGTAAGCCAACGCCAGCGAAGTGCGGCCTTCCAGCATCGGTGCCAGGAACGTCTCGATCTGTGACGCGCTGCCGACTCGCGAGATCAAAGCCCCGGCAAGCACCACCGAGGCAATGTAGGGCTCGGGTACCAGGCCGCGGCCGAGTTGCTCGAGGATCAGCGCGCTGTCGACGAAGCTGCCGCCGTAGCCGCCGTGGGCTTCGGGGAAAGCCACGGCCAGCCAGCCCTGCTCGCCCATCGTCGCCCACGCTTTGCGGTCCCAACCGGTTTCGGTGCCGCGCAGTTCGCGGAAGCGGGTCACGGGCGACTCGTTGGTGACGAACTTCTTCACCGCGTCGGCCATCATCGTCTGTTCTTCGGTAAGCTCGAAGTTCATGGTCTCGTCCTGTAGGAGTCCGTTGAGAATGGCCCATCTGCTTCGTTGCGCGCGAAACCACTCGCTACGGCGTACAGGGAGTACGCCTCCGCTCGCGGTTGTTCGCGCGCGCCTCGCATCTGGACCATTTTGAACGGACTCACGGTTTTTTCTGTTTCTCTTAGCTGGCTTGGTTGTTGAGGCCCTCAGGCCTGCGGAAGTCCCAGGATCATCTTGGAGATGATGTTCTTCTGAATCTCGTTGGAGCCGCCGTAGATGGTCGCGGCGCGCAGGTAGTTGAAGTTCGACGCGACCCACAGTTGGTATTCGGGCATCGCTTCGGTGGGCGAATCGAACCATCCCATCGCGTTGTGGCCGAGCGCGTCCATGGCGAGTTCGGTAGCCTCCTGCTGCAACTCGGTGCCGACGATCTTGAGAATCGAACTCTCGGGGCCGGGTGCCTGGCCGAGTTGGGCCGCGGCCAGCGTGCGCATGTTGGCCATCGCCAGGGTGCGGTAGCGGATCTCGACTTTGGCCAGACGCCGACGGAACGCCGCGTCTTGTATCAATGGCTTGCCGCCGGCGCGCGCGTCGCGCGCGATGCGCCGGATGACGCCGAGCCAGCGCGCGGTTTCGGCCACCCCGCCGATCGACGTGCGTTCGTGGCCGAGCAGGGCCTTGGCCATCGTCCAGCCCTGGTTCTCGGGCCCGACACGGTTGGCCTGCGGGATCCGCGCGTTGTCGAACCAAGTTTCGGAGAAAGCCGGCGTGCCGCCGGTGGTCAGGAACGGCTTCACCTCGATGCCCGGCGTGTTCTTGATGTCGGCCAGCAAGAACGAGATGCCCTCTTGCTGTTTGCCGCCGGCGTTGGTGCGCGCCAGCACGAAGATCCAGTCAGCGTACTGGGCGTAGGTCGTCCAGGTCTTCTGGCCGTTGAGGATGTAGTCGTCGCCTTCCTTGTCGGCGCGCAGTTGCAGGCTCGCCAGGTCGGAGCCGGCGTTGGGCTCGCTGTAGCCCTGGCACCAGATCTCCTCACCCGAGAGGATCTTGGGCAGAAAGCGTTTCTTCTGCTCATCGGTGCCGAACTGGATTATCAGCGGGCCGACCATGGTCAGCCCAAACGGGGAAAGAGGCGGCGCCCCGGCGCGGATCAGCTCCTCGCCGAAGATGTGACGCTGGCCCACGTCCCAGCCGGGACCGCCGACTTCCTTGGGCCAGTGCGGCGCCGCCCAGCCCTTGGCCGCGAGAATCTTGTGCCACTCCAGGATCTCGTCCATCTCGAAGTGGCCGCCGTTCTCGGCCTTGTGCCGCAGGTGCTGCGGCAGGGCCTTGGCGATCCAAGCGCGCACTTCGGCACGGAACGCGATCTGCTCGGGGGTGAACGACATGTCCATGTGTCGGGACTCCTTTTTCGGGATCGGCGACGCTAGCTAGAGAACGCAACCAAGTAAACAGAAGTCACTCGGTGCGTCGTCCGGATCGAACAGCGCAGGGCGCCGCTACGGCGCGCCCATGCAACGCAGCAGCGCGGCGAGGCTGCGTGTGACGGTGCGTCGCGCGGCGGCGCCGTCGAGTTCGTGGCGCGTGCGCAGTTGATTCCAGGTCGCCCAGGACGAAGTGGCGCTCAGCGCGGCCACCACTTCACGGCGGTCTTCGACCTCGAGTTCGGCCTCGAAGGTTCGTTCGATCTCTCGGCGGCGAACGCCGCGAATCCAACCGAGCCGACGCGCCACTTCTTTCGAGAATGGTTCGTAGAGCAGTGCCACGCGCCGTACCGGCGTGACCCTCTCGTTGAGTTCGCACCAGCGGGCCGCGAAGGCCGCGAGTCGAGTGTCGAGAGGACCGTCGGTCGAGGCCGGCGGCGGGACGGCTTTACCGATCCGTTCGATCTGCAACCGCGCGGCCTCGGCCATCAGCGTTTCCAGATCCTGGAAATGGCGGAAAACCGCGCGCTCGGAGACCCCGGCCTTTGCGGCGACGTCGCGGGCGGTGGGTTTCAGCACCCCGTCGTGGGCGAGGTCGAGGTAAGCCTCGGCCACGGCGCGGCGGGTGCCGGCCGAACGCCGCGTACGCCCATCGACCGGCAGGTCATCGCCCTTCGTCATCGGCGCACGATACTATTGTCAGACCTACCGACAAAATAGTCGGAGCGCGTCGCCGCTCGGGCAGGGCCCTGCCCGAGAGACCGCCGGCCGTTGACGACTGCCGAGCGGAAGCCGGCACCAACTTCTCCTGTGTCCCCTTCGCGCACCTGCGGCGTCCGGATCTCGGCGTTACTTGCCCACTGCTGCCAGAGCGAGCACCAGCACACCGTCGTGAAGATCACCCTTGACGTGAGTCGCATGTAATGACAGTTATACTGACAGTAGTGCCGTGGCAAGGCCGCTGAAATGCGGGGTCTTGCTGTTGTATCGGGAACTTAGCGTAGGGTCGGGGCATCCATGGCAGCCACCTCGGCGGCTGTCTGCGGGGCGCTGTGCGCTTCGCCGGATCGGGCAAGAGAGGTATCTAGCATGACCGTTCAGAATCATTCCCGCGCCCTGCGCGGCCAGTCGTCGTTCTCTTCGCCTCGCGGTTCGAGGATCATCGGGCTGGTGCTGGCCGGCTCCGCGCTGGCGGTCGCGGCGCTGGCCGCCCCGGCTGTTGCCGACCCACCGCTGCCCACCAAGGACTGGACGCGTACCGAGGTGCGCGAAGACTGCGACTCCTACGATTCGCTGCGCACCGCCTACTTCGGCGACACCCACGTCCACACCAAGTACTCGGCGGACTCGGTTCTCGCGCGTAACCGCACCACGGTGCGCGACGCGTACAACTTCGCGAAGGGCACCGCGATCGGGCTCGCGCCCTACGACGCCTTCGACAATCCCGGCCGCCTGGCGACCATCGACCGCCCTCTCGACTTCATGGCGGTCACCGACCACTCGGAGGGTTTCGGCGAGGCGAAAATCTGCCTGAACGCGGGCTACGCGGGATACAACGACCCGATCTGCAGCGACCTGCGCGACACTTTCACCAGGGACTTCAAGCCGACCAATCCGCTTCCCTTCGCGTTCATCCAGTTCTTCCTGGCCCTCAGCACTCCGGACCCGCAGCGATTCGACGGGGTTTGCGGCACACCCGGCTGGCCCGACTGTGCGACCGAGGCGGGTCTGGTGTGGCAGGACACGCAGGATGCGGCTGCCGAGAATTACGACCTCACCTCCGAGTGCAAGTTCACGACCTTCGTCGCCTACGAATGGAGCGGCAACACCAACCAGAACAACCTCCACCGCAACGTGATCTTCCGCAACGCCCACGTTCCGGCGCTGCCGATCTCGTACTACGAACAATGGAAGCCCGAGGGCCTGTGGACCCAGTTGCAGAGCCAGTGTCTCGACGCCGGCAACGGTTGCGACGTGCTGGCGATCCCGCACAACTCCAACATCGGCGGCGGCAGGCTCAACGGCGACGAAGGCATGTTCTCGAAGCTCGACTCGGACGGCTTGCCGCTCACCGCGCTCGAGGCGGCCACGCGCGCGTTCTTCGAGCCGATCATGGAAGTCTTCCAGATCAAGGGTGATTCCGAATGCCGCGACGGGGTGACCGGCACCTCGGACGAACTGTGCAACTTCGAGAAGCTTTCCCGCACCACGCTCACCGGAGACTCGTCGTGGACACAGCCCTTCTCGCAGTACGCGTACGCTCGCGGCGCGCTCAAGAGGGGCCTTTCGTTGGAGAGGCAGATCGGCGTCAACCCGTTCGCGCTCGGCTTCGTCGGCGGCACTGACACCCACAACGGCGTAGGCGGCGGCGTCAGCGAGATCGACTACGGCAAGATCGGTTTCTCGGGTGTCGCCGATTCGGAACCGGCCTTCATTCTTGCCGAAGGAACGCCGCCCTCGAAGATCCAGAGCAACGGCGGCGGGCTCTCGGTGGTCTGGGCCGAAGAGAATTCGCGCGACGCGATCTTCGCGGCAATGCGGCGGCGTGAAACCTATTCCACCAGCGGCACGCGACCCATCGTGCGCTCGTTTGCGGGCCGCTACCCGGCCACGCTGTGCGACGATGCGAACTTCGTCGCCGAGGGCTACGACAAAGGTGTGCCGATGGGCGGCGACATCGGCCCGGTTCGCGGCAAGTCATCGCCGCGCTTCGCGATCATGGCCCACCAGGACAGCGGAACGCTGGCGCGTCCCGGCACGCCGCTGCAACGCATCCAGGTCGTCAAGGGTTGGATAGATCCGAGCAGCGGCGAGACGCAGGAAAAAGTCTACGACGTGGCCGGCGACGCCAAGAACGGTGCGACGGTGGACGAGGCTACCTGCCAGGAGAACGGGCCCGGCTCCGCGAGTCTTTGCACGGTCTGGGAGGACCCCAAGTTCAAGCCGTCCGAGAATGCGTTCTACTACGTGCGCGTGCTCGAGAATCCCGTGTGCCGCTGGAGCCAGCGTCTCTGCAACGAACTGAAGACCTGCTCGATCCACCTCACGTCGTGTTCGAAGGACCCGACGCGCACCTGCGCGACAGACGCGGAGTGCGAGGCCGCCGATCCCGGCAAGAGTTCGCTCTGCAACGTGGATTACCCGGCGGTCTGCACGCGCGACGAAGACTGCGAGCACCTGGGGGCGGGAACCTGCGGCGCAACGCCGGCGGTGGACTGCGCCAATCCGGCCTCGGTGCCGCCGGGCGCGGTCGAGTGCTGCGACTCGCGCATTCCTCACGTGATCCAGGAACGCGCGGTCGCCTCGCCGATCTTCTACCACGCCGACCGCCTCGGCATCACCAAAGGAAAGGTCAGCTTCGGCAAGACCACCGGAACCGACAAACTCCAGGTCGCGTTGCTGATCGGCCAGTCGCCCGAAGCGCTCGATCCGAACACCAACGCAATCACCGTCACGCTGAGCGACGAAGCTTCGGTGTGGTCGGTGACGATCCCGGCCGCGGCGATGGAAGAGAAGAAGCCCGGGGCGGTCTACAAGTTCAAGGACAAGACCGGCGCCAACAACGGGCTTACCGACGCGCAGATCAAGATCTCGAAAGGGACGGCGACGATCAAACTGAAAGCCGCTGCGTTGGATCTGGCGGGTCTGGCGCGGGCCTCGGCCAGGATCTCGGTCGCGCTCGCCACCGGGACCTACGACTCGACGGCGGTGAACGATTGGGCGTTCAAGGATCCGAAGCTATCGGCGACCTTCTGATCGCTTCTCTTCTCGGCGACCGAGGCACGAGGGCGGCTGAGTTCGATCCGATGCCCGATGACGTTTCTGCGCGTTCACGCTGGAGTCGCCGCGTTCGTGTGCCGGCCCTGCATTTCACGCTGGCCGGCGCGCTTCTTTTCGTGGCTCTGGGCGGTCCGGCCGCTCGTACCGCGACCTCGGCTGCGAAGAGAACCATCGTCATCGACGCCGAGCGGATTCGCGGTCTGCGCCGCGATTATCAGATGGCCAACCACGTTCGGCCTTCGGTGGCGGAAACCAGGGCTCTGGTCGAGAGCCTGGGCACCGAGGAGATCCTTTACCGCGAAGCGATCGGGCGCGGCTTCGAGCAGGGAGACCGCTCGATCCGCTGGCGCGTCGTGCAGAAGATGAAGTACCTGGGCGAGGATCACGGCGAGAGCGACGAGGTGCTCTACCAGAAGGGTATGGCGCTCGGACTCTACAAATCCGACCCGGTGGTGCGCCGCATTCTCGTCGAGAAGGTGCGTCTGGTAGTTGCCCGCGCCGCGCCGCACCCGAGTGAAGACGAGTTGCGCGCCTGGTACGCCGAGCACAGCGCCGAGTATCAGCAGGCCGAGCGCGTGACGCTGCGGCAGGTTTTCTTTGCACGCGGGCGACGCGGCGACGATGCCGCCAGGGCTGCTGCGGATACGGCGGCCGCGCTGGCTCGCGAACACGGCGTCGAGATCGCGGCTTCGCTCGGCGGCGATCCGTTCGTTACCGGTAACTCGCTTACGGCCCTGGGGCGTCAAGACCTGATCAAGCTCTTCGGAGAGAGTTTCGCCGACCAGGCACTATCGCTACCGGCGGGAAAGTGGTCGGGCCCGCTCCGCTCCACTTACGGCTACCATCTCGTCTTCGTACAAGAGCGCCTCGCGGCGCGCGTGCCCTCCTTCGACGAAGTGCGCGCACGCGCGCTGGAGAGCTACGAAGCCGCAGCGCAACAACGGCGCGTGGAGGAATTTCTTGCCGGCGTCCGTTCCGGCTACACGATCCGCATCGATGAAGAGGAAATCGCGAGGGGTGGACGTGGCTGAAACACGGCCGTCCATCGAAGGCGCGCGAGCTCTGCGGTGCCGTCGATCCAGCCTCGCGTCGGCGGCGGTGGTGCTGGCGACGGCTGTGCTGTGCTCCTCACCTGCCTTCGCACACGCCCTCGATCCGGTGCTCTTCCAACTCACCGAAAGAGCGGACGGACTCATCGACGTTACCTGGAAGGCACCGAACGCCAGGGTTCCGGGGCTGGCTCTGGCCCCGGTTTTTCCGTCCGAGTGTCACCGGGTGGAAAACGACGGTTCGGCTCCGCCGAGCGGCGACGGGTCGTTGGCGAACGTGCTGCAGGTGCAGCAGTCCGAGACCGACGAACAGGACGCGTCGATCACGCATTGGACCGTCCGCTGCGACGCAGGCCTGGTGGGGCGCACCATCGGCATCGACGGTCTCGAGAGCACCGACGCGCTGGTGAGGATTCGATTGCGTTCCGGCTCGGTGGACCGCCGTGTGCTTGGCGCCGATCGCTCGCGCATCACCGTCAAGGGCGAGCCGACGCGGGGCGACGTTTTCATCGACTACGCTAGGCTCGGCATCGAGCACATCACCGGAGCTATCGACCACCTGCTGTTCGTCTTGGGACTGATGCTGCTCGCCACGAATGCCCGAGCACTGCTGGCAATGATCAGCGCCTTTACCGCCGGGCACTGCGTGACGCTGGCAGCGGCGGCTCTGCAACTCGTTTCGGTGTCTCAAGCGCCGATCGAGGTCATCATCGCGGTGACGATCTGGATTCTCGCCGTCGAACTCTCTCGCCGGGTCGGCGCCCGTGCGACGCTGCTGCGCCGGCGGCCGTGGGCGATGTCGTTCACGTTCGGTCTCTTGCACGGCCTCGGTTTCGCGGGTGCACTGAAAGAGGCGGGGCTTCCCTCGAACGACGTTCCGCTGGCGCTGCTGTCATTCAACGTCGGGATCGAGATTGGACAAGTCGGCTTCGTGACGGCGGTTCTCGCCGCGATGGGCGCCATGCGCGCCACGCTCGAGGGCATGCCGCCTTGGGCCCGGGCGCTTCCGGTGTTCGGGATGGGCACGGCAGCCACCTACTGGATCCTGGTGCGCGTTTCTCCGCTGTTGTGAACCCAGCCGCGGACCGGCGCGGCGTTCGCAAGATCCCCTTGGGGGGCCGCCGCGGTTCGACCGTACGCGAGCCTCCGCTAGCATCTCGCGTTCGTGCCGACCAGTCGGATGACATCGCTTCGGATCGCGTGCCTGCTCGCGCTGGCGTTGTCGCTGTTGCGCTTCG
>Ga0172375_10001759_pt1 | contig 34605 bp, 33 predicted proteins | sample LakKiv1m_FD_114537 | JGI IMG/M metagenome (GOLD analysis project Ga0172375, IMG submission 114537) | Freshwater microbial communities from Kabuno Bay, South-Kivu, Congo - kab_092012_11.1m | ecosystem: Environmental > Aquatic > Freshwater > Lake | place: Democratic Republic of the Congo... | reverse complement strand
GGCCGAAACGGCGGCCGCAACCCACCGCATTTCGCAAACCTTCGTATTTCCCGATCTGCCGCGCGGCCCGGCGCTCACTGAAGTCCACCTGCGCGGCGTTCAAAGCAAGGACTGGCAAGAGATTGTCACCGAACCGGTAGAGGTTCCCGTCGACGGCAGATTGCACTTCGGCTTTGCGCTCGACGGAGCGGATCCCAAGAGTCAGGACCCGGTCGAACTCGTGGTCGAGGCCAGGCCGGTTGCCGGTGCGGACGCTAGGTCAAAGGACGCCGCCATTGTCACGGTGCTGAGCCGCCGCGTGGCTGCCGCGGGAGCGGCGCGCTGGCAGGAAATCGACCAGGATCTGGCCAAGCTGGCAGGCAAGAAGTATCGCTTTGCGTTCCGCAGCCGTCCCGGCTCGGCAGACGGCGCGATGGCCCCCGGCGTGGTCTGGGGAGCCCCGAGCGTCGACACCGACGAAGTGCGCCGCGCCTATCCGATCATCCTGCTGGTTTCCTTTGATTCGCTGCGCACGTCTTCGGTCGGCCTGTACTACCAGAGCAGCGCGACACCTTTCATCAACGGTTTCTTCGGCAAGCAAGGTGCCGTGATGATGCAGGCGTCGACGCAGGCGGTGACGACGCTGCCCGCGCACATGACGCTGATGACGAGTCTCAACCCCTCGGTGCACGGGGTCGTCAACGAGACCCGCAGCTTGGCTTCGTCGATCCCCACGCTCGCCGAGGTTTTGCGCAAACAGGGCTGGCACACTGCCGCGTTCACCGAGGGAGGCGCACTCGCACGCGAGTTCGGGTTCAAGCGCGGTTTCGATGTGTTCGACGAGGGCTCCGCGGCCGAGGTGTCGCCGGAATCCTCCGATGCAGTGGAGCGCGCCACTCGCTGGCTCGAACAGTACAGCGGCGAGCCGTTGTTTCTGTTCGTTCACAGCTACCGGACGCGGCCGGTTCACGTCGGCGAAGATGCGAGCGCCGAGGCGGTGCGCGAGCGCCAGATCGGCGCTTATGTAGATCAGGTGCGCGAAGCGGACCGGAACTTGGGGACACTCGTCGAAACGACCAAGGGACGAGTGGTCGAGGGCAAGTCTCTGTACGTCGTGACTTCGGGGCACGGCGAGGAATTCTACGAGCACGGCGCCGGCGGTCACGGAACCCAGCTCTACGAAGAGAGCCTGCGAGTGCCTCTGTTGATGCGCGGCGGCAAGGTCGCCAGCGGGGGGCGTTACGATGCCGCGGTCGGGCTGATAGATCTGGCTCCCACGATTCTCGACCTGGCTGGTGCCGACGTTCCCTCCGGAATGCAGGGCAAGAGCTTCTATCGAGTGGTGCACAGTGGAGACGCGCAGGACATGCCTGCGCGTTTCGCCGAAGCTCATCGCCCGCTGCGCTTGTTGCGAAGCGGAACGCTGACGGATTGGGGAGCGCCGGCGTATTCGGTGCGCGAGGGGGCCTACAAAGCGATCTTCCACGCCGGTGGACAGCCCGAACTCGAGGCCTACGACCTGAGCGCCGACCGCCGCGAGCGTCGCAACCTCGCAGCCCAGGCGCGTCCGCCGGCCTGGGTGCTGCGGCTCGGTGCGATGGCGCGTGGCTATCCGTCGCTGGCCGCCAAGACCGTGCGCCAGCGACCCTCGCAGGTAGAGTTGACGCCGGCCAACCGCAGCCGCTTGGAGTCACTCGGCTACTTGCAGTGATCGACTGATCGCATCCGGATTTCTTATTGGCAGCGTTCCGCGGTTATCCGGCCGTGACCGATACGTCTTCTGCGCGTAGCGCCGGCACCAGCGCTCTGCCGCCCACGTCCTGGCGTTCGCGTGAGACCGCCGAGATCCGCTCCAGTAGTTCGAAGACGTTGCCCGAGATCAGCACTTCGCGCACCGGTCTGCGCACTCCTCGCTCGATCAAGTAGCCGTTCTTGACGACACCGGAGAACTCTCCGGTGACCGCGTTGGTAGCTCCCGAGTAACGTCCGACCCAGACGGCCCTTTCCGACCGCGCGACCAGATCGGCCATAGCAGTCGCTCCCGGATCAACTTCCAGGCGGTGGGGACCAACCGTGGGCAACGACGCGGCCGAACCGGCCGCGTTGCCTGTCGATCGCGAACCTTGGCCCCTGGCGCGGGCCTCGTAGTGGTTGAAGAGAAAGCTTTGCAGCACTCCGGAGCTGACCAGAGCGCGACGCACGGTCGGCATTCCCTCGCGGTCGAAGGCGCTCGAGGAAACACCGCCGGGCACTCGTCCGTCATCCCATACGCTCAGCAAAGATGCCGCGACCGGCGTGCCGAGGCGTTCGGCCAGCGGGCTGCGGCCTTTGCGCACGTTGTCGGCGCACAACGCACTGATCAGTGTCGGCAGCAGGAACTCGGCAACCGCGTCGGGCGACAGCACCACAGGACCGCGAAAACTGACGCCGGACGTGGCGCCGAGTCCGGCGCAACACTTGGTGACGAAGCGGTCGCAAGCTTCGGCGATTTCGTCTTCGAACCCACGCCGCCGTCGGCTCACCGCCGTGTCATAGTCGAAGCTGGCAACCTCGTCACCATCGACCGCCATGCCGAAGACACCCGCATCCATCAGCGTCGAAGCCTCGCTGACCGCCACGCCGGTTGTCGAAGCCAGGGCCCTCATCGAGACCGTGGCGCTGATCGAGCCGGAGTCTACTCTCACACGCGGGTCCAGATCGCGGATGCGGGCCAGCATGGTTGCTGCCAGCTTGGTGGTTTCGCCGACGCCGACTTCGGCAACGTCGGGGTCGTAGAGTCCCGGGACAGCCGACACCGCCGCGGGGGACGGCAGTCCCATCCACGCGTCGGGCGGGTTCACGCGGGCCTGCGCAACCGCTTCGGCCACGCGCGCGGCGAAAAACTCCGGTTCGCTGTCATTGGCGGTGACGAAGCCTTGGGACTCTCCGACCAGCACGCGCACGCCGAAGACGGTTTCTTCGCGGCTGTGAACCGTGTGTACGGAGCCGTTCTCGATGTGAGTTTCCGCCGCGTGTTCCCACGACGCAGTCGTCTCGGCGTGGTCGGCGCCGGCCTTGCGTGCCAGTTCGATCAGGGTGCCGCAGAGGTCGAGCAGATAGCGTTCGTTCACTGTACTCGATCCATCGTCGATTGGCGTGCTGCGCGCACCGGGTTGCCCTATTGCTCGCCGCCGAGCAGCGAGCAGCAGCGAATGTATGGACCGCCGGCATCGACCTTGGCTGGCTGGCCTTTGCCGCAATAGCCGGCGCCGAGATCCCAACGAAAGTCGCGCGAGACAGCGTCTACGGTCTGCATGACCTCGAATGCGATTCCGCTGATGGTGACACCGCGCACCAATTCGCCGAGCTTGCCATCGTGGATACGCCGCGCTTCCTGAACGCCGAACATGAATTCGCCGGTGGCGTCGGCCTGGCCGTTACGCGGACCGTCGAGCAGGTATCCGTCGCGTGTGCTGGCGATTATTTCGTCGAGGTTCTGCGAGCCGGGTTCGAGATAGGTGTTGCGCATACGGATCAACGGTTGGTCCGAGTATTCCCACGCGCGCGCGTTACCGGTCGGAGGCACACCGAAGCGCGCGGCGCTCTCACGGTTGTGCAGATAGGAAACCAGGATGCCGTCTTTGATGATCGTTGTGCGCGAGGCCGGCACACCTTCGTCGTCAACGGGGATGGTTCCGCCCGCTCCCGGATAGTGCTCCGAACCTCCGCTGTCGCACAGCGTGACGAGATCGCTGGCGACTCGTTGCCCGATCTTGCCGGCCGCTATCGAGCCGGCCTGCACGAAGTCGGCTTCGACGGTGTGCCCGATCGCTTCGTGGACGAGGAGTCCGACGATGGAAGGCGCCAGGATCACCACCGAGCGTCCGCCGTCGGCGTGGCGCGCGTCGAGGAGGTCTCGAGCCATCTTGGCTGCACGTTCGGCCAGCGCCTCACCGGCGGCGCTGCGGAACAAGCAATCCCAGCCGCCGGTGGCCCCGACCGCTTCGCTTCCGGTCGACAGTTGTCCGTCCTTTTCGGCAATTGCCTGCATGCGAAGTTCCGGACGTACCAGACGAAAGGCAGCCGCCGCGCCGTCGGTGGTAACGATCGCCTTGTCTTCGAAAATCTCGTTGTAGGTGCAACTCGCCGAGCGGATCGCGTGCGACGCCCTACGTATGTGGGCCTCGAGGCTGGTGGTCACCGCGATCTTCTCTTCGAGGCTGCGCGCGGCAACTTCTTCGAGTCCGGGCTGGTCGAAAACGCCACGTGCCAACGTGCAAGTCGGCAGGCTCCGAAGTGGCCGGTGTTTGGCTGAGCCGGCCGAGGCTCGAGTCTGTCCGGCGCAGGCAACGGCTGCGGCTCGCGCCATCTCGACGGCGCGCTGGATCGACGCGGCGTCCACTTCGCCGGTAGAGGCGAAGCCCCATCCGCCCGCGGCGAAGACGCGCACGCCCACGCCCTTGCGGTGACGGATCTGTGAGCGTTCGACTCTGCCCTTGTCGATGCCAAGGCTTCGTGAGGTCTTGGCGTGGTAGCGAAGCTCGACGAAGCCGTCTTGCCGGGCGGCGATTTCACCGAGAAGCTCGAGGGCTGCAAGCATCAACGCATTCTAACCGGATGGGTGGGCGCGTCCAGCAGGCTGCGCGACGCCGTAGCGGCCGACACGTGGTGCGGGCAACACTCCGAGATATACTCGTGCCGATGGATGTCTCCTGATGGACAGCGTCTCGTTCCGCCGCGACCCGTTTCTAAGAACCAGCGCCTACAACATGGCGACATGGGCCGTCGTCAACGTTCTGTTCAGCGTGCCCAACTACGCGCTGGCAGCCGGCACGGCTTGGTCCCCGAGCCTGCTGGGAACCTATAGTCTGGGACTCTTTGCTGCCGGCATCGCGCTGTCGGCCATGCACGAGCGGCGCGTCGGCAAACTGGTAGGGCCGGCCGGAGAGGCGCTGTTCCCTGCGGGAAAGCTGTGGGGGCCGCTATTGCTGATAGGGTTTGGCGGGACAGTGGCGCTGGTGGTCAGCGGCCGACCCCAATTCATCCAGCCTCTGTGGCTGCTGGTGGTCGGCAGTGCCTACGTCGTTTGGGGCGCGGCGACCCGTTTTCGGCTCTACCAACTGCTCGGCGGGGTGCTCGCCGCTGCGGGGCTGGCGGTTCTGGCGCTGCAAGAGACGCGGCCTGGAGCGGCGCCTTCGGTGCTTGGGCTGCACCTGTGGAATCTGACGATGGGAGCATTCGCACTGACCGTCGCGGTGATCACCAACCGGCGCTACCTGTGGTTTGCGCCGGTCGGCGACCGCGCAAGCGGTCAGTGAAGCGTGCGGACGCGGCGATTGTCGGCGACGACCATGCCGTCGTTGAGATCGCTGCGACGGACTTTGGCCGGAAGTTTGGATTCCATCGTCCAGGTTCCCTGCAGTCGCTTGCCGGTGTAGACGACGCGGGCGCTGCGGGCGGCGGTAGTTTCGGTCTTGGTGCGGTCGAGTCTCATGGTCATGTCTCCTGGTGGTGTAGGTCGTACGCTACCCACCAAGCCAACCGCGTGCCGCTCTGTGCTTTGATCGTAAGTCGTTGTTTAGAAGGGGTTTAGCGTGGATTCGCCGGTTGCCGGCCGGACAACGCCGTACATTGCTGTACAGGGCTGCACCGCCGCCTGCCCGAGTGCGGCAATGCCGCGTTGCTCCTGACTCGAGTGTCGCGTATCCGCACCGTGTGAGTTCTTTGCTTGGTGTCGGTGGGCGCGTGGTTGCAGCCGCCACCTTCCTCGTTGCGTTCTGCTCGGCCGTACCGGCGTTTTGTTCAGATCCTTCGCGGATGTCCCCTAGCCTGCTCGATCCGGGCGCTGACCGGGTCCTGAGCCGAGTCGTCGTTCCGGACCCGGCGCGCCGCGTCGGCGAGGTCCGACTGCTGTCGCGCGGAAACGCGGTGGTGGTACAGACCCTGCTCTCGACCAAGGTCCTGGCCCGGGTGGTAGGAGAGATCCGCAAGAAGGAGGACAGCGCTTGGCCGCAGGGCTCGAGCGGTAGAGCCGACTCGGAGCGTTACGTGAGTGCGCTCGAGGCGCTCGGCAAGAACCTCGAGTTCCGGCAAGTCACGGTCGCGTGGGCCGAGCGCCGCCTGCGATTGCTGATCGAGTTCGTCGCCGACGGCGACAACGCCGGCGTGGTCCTCGGGTCGTGGGACGGCAACGAAGTCGATGGAGCGTTCGCACCGACGACGCGCGACGCGACGACGCAGTTGCTGCTCGGCCGCGATTACGTGCTGCGCAACATGCGGGTGATCCTCGCCGACTCTTTCCACCTCGCCGATGCGGATCTCGATCGTCTGGGCGATCTCGGCCCCGCGCGCACAGTGGCCGCCAACACTCCGGCCGCAGCGGCGGCTGATGCGCCTGCGGCGATTCCACGACCGGTGCCGGCTGCCGCAACGAGGCCTGAACCGAGCGCCGCGCGATGAGTGAGCACCGCCGTTCGGAGCCGACCGCGCTTTCGCCGGCGCCGCGTGGATTCCCCGGTCTGGCCTGGATTATCGGCCGTGGCCGTGTTCCCTGTCTGATCGTCGTCACTTTTATGACGGTGGTGCTGGGCCTGAGAGCGGCGCAGCTCGGAATCGAAAAGGACAACGCTTCGCTCGAAGCCGCGGATCCCGACGAGCAACGATTCTACGCGGATTTCAAGAAGTCATTCGGCAACGACGAAGACCTGCTGCTGGCAGTCACGCCCCCGCAACTTCTCGAACCCGAAGGTCTGGCGCTTCTCGACACCGTAACCAAGACCATCACGGCCTGGGACGGCGTGCGTCACGTCTGGAGTCTGACCAACATCGAAGAACTGACACGCGGCGATGTCGGCGCCGAGCCGCGCGCGTTGCTCTCGCCTCCGTGGGATTCGCCGGGCATGGCCAGATTCGCGCGCGCGGCGGTCGATCGTAATCCCGACTTCAACGGCTGGCTCATCTCGGCGGACCGGAACACGGCCGGCATCGTCGTTCAGCTGGACGATCGGCCCGGCGACAGTGACTACTCCGCGCGCTTGATCGACCAACTGCGGGGGCTGCAGGCTGATTACGCGCAGCGCGGGATCGCGCTTCATCTGACCGGCGTTCCGGTTCAGAAGCACGACGTCTCGGAATACGTCGATCGCGACCAGCGCGTGTTGCTGCCGTTGGCCATCCTGGTGCTTGCCGTCGCGCTGGCAGCGTTCTTCCGCCATGCGTCGGGCGTAGTCGTGCCGTTGGTGGTAGCCGCTGCGTCGGTGGTCTGGACGCTGGGGCTCTACGGATGGATGGGGCATTCGCTCAACGCGATTACTTCGTTGCTGCCGCCGGTGCTGCTGGTAGTGGCGATGGCTTCGAGCGTTCACGTGTACGATGCGTGGCAGAGCGGACATTACGGCGGTAGCGACGGGCGTGACCGGGTTACCAGAGCGGTCGGTGCCATCGCGCTGCCGGCGCTGCTGTGCGCGATCACCAACGTCCAAGGCTTCTTCTCGCTGGCCACCAGCGAAATGCCGGCGGTCCGCGAGTTCGGGTTGTTCGCTTCGATCGGCGTTGCGGCGGCGTTCGTGGTCGGGATGACGGCGGTGCCGGCGGCGCTCACCTACCTGTCGCCCCCGCCGAGCAAGCCGTCCGACCAGCACCGGCTCACGTTGAGGCTGCTCGACACCACTTCGCACCTCGCCACCTCGCGACCGTGGTGTGTGCTGGCGTCGTTTGCGGTAGTGACGCTGGTTTTCTCGGCCGGCATTCCGCTGATCCGCAGCAATACCGACCTCGTTGGATTCCTGCGTACCGACGCACCGCTGCGCGTCGATACCGGTTTCATCGACGCGCACCTGTCGGGAACCATGCCGATCGATTTCGTACTGCGCCGCCTGGACGGAGAGCCGGTGGCTTCTCTCGACGCATACCGGCGTCTCGAGGCGCTCGAAAAGGCAATCGTAGCTCGCGAACACGTCGCGGGCGTCACTAGCGTGACGGCTTTGCTGCGGCAGGTTAACCGGGCCCAGTCCTCCGACGGCCTGCTGGCTCTGCCCGCCACTGACGCCGAACTCGGAGCCGATCTCGGGCTGCTCGACGAGAGCGGGCACGATCTGGTCCGGCGTTTTGCGGCACCCGAGTTCCGGTCGCTGCGCGTCACCATGAGGCTGCACGCGATCGGGACCGCGCAGTCCGCGCCGCTGGTCGCAGCGGTGGTTGCCGATGCGCAGCGCATCATGGGGCCCGACTACACGTTGCTTCCGACCGGTGCGCTCTGGCACGTGGTACGCGATTCGGATCGTCTGGTGGTCGAGCAGACCCAGAGTTTCGGCAGTGCCATCGTGCTGGTGGTGCTAGCCATCGGTCTGCTGCTACGCTCGGTTCCGTTCACGATCCTGGCGATGATCCCCAACGTGATGCCGATCCTGTGGACCGGGGGGTTGATGGGATACGCCGGCATCGAACTCAGCACCGGCACGGCGATGATCGCTTCGGCGACGCTCGGCCTGGTGGTCGATGACACCATTCACTACCTGTGGTATTACCGCGGCGTTTACGCGGGCGACGCGGTTGCCGCGATCCACGATTCCACGCGGGCGATCGGAGCGCCGGTGACGGTCGCGTCCACTAGTCTGGTTCTGGGGTTCTGGGTCGGTGCTTTCGGAAGCTTCCAACCGACCATCTATTTCTCGCTGCTGACAGGTCTGACCATGATCACCGGCGTCTTCTGCGACCTGCTGGTGCTTCCCGCGTCGCTGGTAGTGTTCGATCGCGGTCTGTCCAAAAGGGCCCACGAGCGCGGAGGCGGCCAGGCGCGAGCATGACGCCTGTATGTTGAGCCTCGCCGGCTCGGCGCTCGCATTGCATCCGGACCCTTCTGAACAGACTGTCGCGACTGGCCTCTTGGAGATCTGGTCCGGTTCGAAGGGTCAAGGCCGGGCCAGTCCGGTGCGGCCGCTCCGCGGCGGACCCGCGAGGGCCGCTGATGCTCGGTTGTAGGCGGGGGGGCTCGCTGCTACGTTTGCGCGTCGGCCGCTGGCCGCAAGCGCGGCAAGCGGCCGTTTTCCAAAAGGAGTCTATGGCGAAAGACGGAATCGAAGTGAACGGCGACGTGGTCGAGAGCCTTCCCAACGCGTTCTTCCGCGTGAAGCTCGAGAACGGCTACACCGTACTGGCCCACATCTCGGGAAAAATGCGCAAGTACTACATCCGCATCCTTCCCGGCGACAAGGTCAAGGTGGAACTGTCCCCTTACGATCTCACCCGCGGCCGCATCACTTGGCGCGACAAGAATTCCTGAGCCGGGATTGCGCCGCTTGCAGCGGCGCTGGAGTGACGCGAGTTCCAGCGGCCGGCGCGGTAGACTCCGGCAACTTCTTTTGCGATGTTGCACGCTTGCGCAAGACTTACTGGGGAGTGGCCAAATTGGTAAGGCACCTGACTCTGGATCAGGGAATTGGAGGTTCGAGTCCTCCCTCCCCAGCCAAACTTCTACCATCCGATACGGCACCCGCGTGACCCCGACGCGAGACGCTGCCACTGTTCTCTCACTTCGCGAGGGTGAAGGGTCCCTGCAAGTCTTCATGGTTCGGCGCGATTCGCGGCTGGGATTTCTCGGCGGCGTGCACGTGTTTCCGGGCGGCGCTCTCGACGAAGGCGACTACGCGGCATCGACGCTCGACCTGCTGGTTGGCTCCGAGCGACTTGCCCGGCCCGGCAGACTTCACGTAGAAGACTCGCGCGGGCGTGGACTGCTGGTAGCGGCGGCGCGCGAGTTGTTCGAAGAGGCCGGCATTCTGCTCGCGCGCGCCGCGGGCGGCGATTGGGTCGTTCTCGACGACGACAGCGACCGGGCTCGCGCTCTGCTCGCGGCTCGCGCCGAACTCGGTGCCGGCAGCGGCGACTTCGCCGCGATGTTGCGCGTCGCGGGCTTGAGCCTGGATGTCGGGGAGTTGCGCTTTTTCGCGCACTGGATCACGCCCGAGCGCGAGAAGAAGCGCTTCGATACGCGCTTCTTCCTGGTGCGCGCGCCCGAGCGTCAGTCGGCAACACACTGCGCAATCGAATCGACCGAAGGTGAATGGCTGGCTCCTGCCGAGGCGTTGGCGCGCTATCGTGCGCGTCAGATCGAACTGGTACCGCCGACTATTGCGAGTCTCGAGCGCCTGTCGGTTTTCGAGAGCGTGGATGCGGCGCTGGCCGCCTTTGAAGACAGCGACGTACCGGTGATTCTTCCCAAGATCCTGCTTGGCGGCGATGGGGTCGCGATTCTCTACCCCGGTGACGACGATTACGAGAGCGGTGTGGTACGGCCGCCCGCGGGACAGCAACTCAACCGGCTCGTGCTGCGTGACGGGCTGTGGGACCGTCCCTGAGCGCCCGCGGCGATGCGCATCCGCTGGTCGGAGTTTGAGAGCATCTTCCGCGAGTTCACCGAAGCGGCCGAGGAGCGCGTTTCCTTCTTCATCGACAGTGACGACGGACGAATTCTGGCCGGAGAGTCCAGACCGGACGGTCCGGCGATCGCGCGTCACCACTTGACCGGCGGGGGCCGCACCGTCGGGCGGTTGAACATCTGCGGCAGTCCATCGCGCGAGACCGCTCGGCTTTGCTGGGCCGCCTGTGAGCGCGAACTGGCACAACAGATCATTGTAAACGACATGGCCGTGACCACCGCTCGGCTGTGGCGGCAGACCAACGCGCTGCTGCGCATGAGCGCCAGTACCAGTCTCGCGCTCGAGCCGGGCGCGATGCTCGCGCGTGTGCTCGGCATGATCGTGCACTCGACCAACTTCGAACGCGGCGTCGCGCTGCTGCGCACGCCCGGCGAGGAGCTTTACACGTTGTTCGGTGGCGACACTCCGATCTCTGTCGAGCCGTCGTCGATCCCGGCTTTCGAAAGCATTGCCGACGACGTGTTGCTGGCTTCGGACGCGGCCGAGCACGGCGCATTTCTCGCCGAGGGTGCGCGTCTGCTCGGGCGCAAGTCGGCACTGGCGCTGGTCCGTATCGCCACCGACAACGACCGTTACGGGTACCTGGCGGTTCCTTTCCGGCATTCCGGGCAAGTGGCGTCGCAAGTGACGTCGGAAGATCTGAAGGTACTGCGCGCGGCGGCGCAGATCGTCAGCATCGCGGCCGAGAACGCCCACACCCTGCGCGAGGAGCGCGAGGCTACGCGTCTGCAAGTCGAGAACGAGATGCTGACGGCGCAGGCACGCGACATGGAAGAGATGCTGCACGTCGTCTCTCACGACCTGCGTTCGCCGATGACGGCGATGTACGGCTACATGCACATGGCGCTGGACGAGGCCGAGGAACTCAGAGCGGCCGTCGAGGACGACGCCGGCGGCGAATTGGCGGAACTCGGAAGCCGCATCGCCACTCCGCTTCAGGCCGGCATCCGCAGTGTCGAGAAGCTCAACCGCATGGTGCAGCGGTTGCTGGATTTCTCGCGGGTGGCGCGTCTGGACTACCACTTCGAGATGCTCGACATGACGCAACTCGCGCGCGGCGTGCTCGATACACTGGGTTTCCAGATCAAGGAACGCGGTATCGACGCGACTCTGGGCGTGCTGCCCGACGTGATCGGCGACCGCGTCCAGGTCGAGGCGGTCTTTCGCAACCTCGTTGACAACGCCATCAAGTACATGGGCCACGCAGGCAAGCGTGCGATCGAGATCGGCAGCCGCGTCGATGACGCCGCAGTGGTCTTCTTCGTGCGTGATACCGGAATGGGGATGACGCAGGACCAGGCCACCAAAGCCTTTCTGCCGTTCCGGCGTTTTCGCGTCGATGCCGCCCCCGGCGAAGGCATTGGCCTTTCGTACGTCCGCAAGATCGTCGAACGTCACGGCGGTCGCATCTGGTGCGAGTCGGCGGAAGGTGTGGGGTCGACGTTCTCTTTCACCCTTACGGGCCAGGCCAAGACAAACGCTGCGACGTCCGCCCGCTGACGTGAACCAGGTGTTCAGGTCGCGCTTGCGCCTGCGCGCGGAGTGGTGTCGCTTGCGCAACCAGAGTTGCTGGCCGCCGACTGAGTGGCGCGCGCGCGACCGAGGAGGTTCAGGGTGCCCGAGTTCGTAGCCGTTGAAGCATCGCCGACCATCGAGGGGTGGTACACGCTGCACGAGGTCTATTCGCTAGACTGGCCGAGCTGGCGCGCACTGCCGGCGCCGGAGCGCGACGCCATCGCCGGCCAGGCGCGTCAGTGGTTGGAAGCCGCCGCCGCCGGCCGCGGCGATACCAAGCTCTACAGCGTGGTGACGCAAAAAGGCGACATCATGTTGTGCCACTACCGCGACAGTCCGGCGGCGCTGAACCAGGCCGAGCTCTCGCTGCGACAGCAGCCGCTGTTCGAGTTTCTCAGCGCCACTTACTCGTACCTGTCGGTCATCGAGGTGAGCCTCTACGAAGTGCAGGCGGTGGCGATGCGGCGCCTGGCCGAGCGCGGACTCGAGCACGGCACGCCCGAGTACGAGGCTGCTTTCGACAAGGAAATGGAGACCCAGAAAGCGCGTATGAACGAGCGCCTGTTCCGCGACATCCCGCCGCAGCGTTACATCTGTTTCTACCCGATGAACAAGCGCCGCGGTGAGCACGTGAACTGGTACGCGCTGCCGCTTGCCGACCGGCGCATGATGATGCGCGGCCACGGCGTGCTCGGCCACAAGTACGCCGACCTGGTCACGCAGGTGATCGGCGGCTCCACCGGACTCGACGACTGGGAGTGGGGCGTCAGTCTCCACGCCGAAGACCCGCTGCAGTTCAAGAAACTGATCTACGAGATGCGCTTCGATCCTGCCAGTTCGTGGTTCGCCGAGTTCGGACCCTTCTACGTCGGCGTGCGCGTGGATTCCGGCGACCTCGCCGCGCTGCTGGAAGGCAGGCTGGCGTAAGCGCCGGTTCGAGCCCAGAACGTCTTGGCGATGTCGGCGCTTCGGAAAGGCCACTGGCAGTGCCTGCCCGGGCATTCTTCCGTGGGCCGTTATCTACGCGCCGCCACCGCTTTCCAGTCGGTCATCAAAGCGCGCGTCGAGGCGACGTGAGTGCCCAGAACCTGGGTGCGGTTCTCCAACTCGATGGCGCTACGAAGCGTCGCCGCGTCGATGTTGCAGGTCAGCACCTGCTTGGTCATCGCCACGGCGTAGTCGGTGTTGACGCAAATTTCGCTGGCCAAGTCGCGACAGGCCGGGAGCAGTTCTTCCGCCGCCACCACACGATTGACCAGACCGATGCGCAGCGCTTCGCCGGCATCGATCAGGCGGCCGGTAAGACTCAACTCGGAGGCGTGGCCGGACCCGACCAGGCGCGGGAGCAGGTACGAAACACCGACGTCGCAGCCCGACAGGCCGAGCTTGACGAAGGCCACGCTGAAGCGCGCCGTCGGCGCCGCGTAGCGCACGTCGCACGACAGCGCCAGCGCCAGGCCGCCGCCGGTGGCCGCACCGTTGACTGCCGCGATGAAAGGCTGCCGCGCTTCGCGCATTCGCGGCATCAGCGAAGCGATGCGTTCTTGTATCGCGAGCCCGCCCTCGACCGAATCGAGGCCGTCTGTCAGCGTCCAGTTGCCGTACTCTTTCAAGTCGAGTCCGGCGCAGAAGCCACGCCCCGCACCGGTCAGGATAACGACGCGTGCGGCGCGCGTGCGGCCGAGCAGGTCCAGGCACGAGTGCAGGTCGTCGACCAGCCCCGGCGACATCGCGTTGAGGCGTTCGGGCCGCGTCAGCGTCAGCGTAGCGACCGCGTCGTCGAGATCGAGCCGGACCGAATCGGTGCGTAGCAGTTCGATGGCCATTGCGTGATCCTCCGCGGCTGTTAAGCAGCAGGCCCGGGGGCGAGTAAAGCCGCGTGAGTGGCGCGAGTGCGCGGCGCCGTGGGCACTGCGCGCGTGAGGGGCGAGGCGGGCCGCGGCGCCGTGGGCATCGGGCGCGCCGCGGGATCGGCGGCGAACTCGGCCGTTGCGTGCTCCACTGCGGCCATTGCCGAAGCGGCGGCGGGCAACCGGCCCGAGGGTGGACTTCGTCGGCCGAACGGTTTAACCAAATCGGCCTTCGGGTCGCATAGCTCAGTTGGTTAGAGCGCTCGCCTCACATGCGAGAGGTCCCAGGTTCGAATCCCGGTGCGACCACCATCTCACCCATCCCGGTTCCAGCGCCGCAGGGCGCTCCGCGCGGCCAGTTCACTCGTGACGGTACTTTACGCGGCGCCCTTGGGGCGGGTCGCTCGGGCGTGCGACATGTATGCGCGAAGCACGGCATTCATCCTGGACTGATAGCGCGGTCCCTGCTTCTTGAACCAGGCCAGCACGTCGGCATCGAGGCGGACGGAAATCGGCTGCTTGGGAACGGGTTGGACCAGCTCCGCTTCTTTCCAGAAAGAGGCAGGCAGATCCTCCAAATCCGGCGGCGACGTCGCGGTGATGGTTCGCTCGCGGGTCTTGCGCAGACGCGGCAAGTCGGCGCGACCCCGCGTCGGCTTCTCATTGGTCTTGGAGGCTTTGGAAATACGCTTGGCGCTCATGGCGGTTGCTCAACCGGGCGAGATGATGCGTCGCACGAGTCCGCCGGTTCCGGCCCGGTCTGTGTAGACTACGGTAATATGGAGTCCGTCGGCCAAACCCACGGCGATGACTCTTCGCTCTCCGTAATCCCGGCGAACGTCGTCGCGCTCCAGCGTGGGTCCGTCGAAGATCAGCGTCGCGAACTCGAAATCGAATCCGCGCTCCCGAAAGTTCTCGGTGCTCTTGCGCCGGTCCCAGTTGAAGCGCACTGGCGGAGACTACAGCTGTATATACAGCAGCGCAAGCCGGGCGTGGCCGTTTCTGCGAGCGATATGCGAACGGCCTTGGTTCAACCCAGCGACCTGCTGTCCTTCGTGAACTACTACCCCGGTGACTTCGGCTGCCGGGCGCGGGGCCTCCCTCGGGAGGCCCCTGCTTCTTGCGGGCTCGGAAGATGTCGAACGGTTCCCCGCGGCGGCTCAATTGCCTCACCGTGTCCCGAGTAACTCGCGGGTGGAGCGGCCTCACGACCGGCGGATGGTCGCGACCGCGAGTGAGGCGAAGGTGCGCGGCGGATTGCGGCTCTTGTCACGGCGTGCCACGTCCGGGTATACGGCCGGGTCCCTGTATGGCTCCCGGTGAGGAACTCATTTTCCGGCCCGATGCGGGCCGACTCGGCAGTGCCGGGCGCACCGCCGCGCGACAACTCGACCTGACCGTGCAGGCCGCCGGCCCAGCGCCCAGCGCCCAGCGCCCAGCGCCCAGCGCCCAGCGATGTTTAGGCGCTGCTGTTCGTAGTCAACCGCATCTTCCGTCACCCACTGACTTCCACACACCTGCGCGCGGCAGCCGAGGCGCCGCCGCGCGCCTACTCCAGGCTGTGACCGCGAACGATGACGACGCGCCGCGCAGGTCCGCATGCGCGGCCACACGCAATGCAACAACAACAACGACGATAACGGAGGGACTTACGTGAACACGAGCAGGCTGACAACGGGAATCGGTTCGACGACGAAACGGCGTGGGGCAAGCGCGGCATTGGCGCTGTCGCTGCTGTGTGCAGCGGCCGCGCACGCGGCGGGCACACCGGAGCAGAAGTGCCAAGCCGGCAAGAACGACGCTGCCGGCAAGTACGCGCAGTGCTTGGGCAAGGCTGAGAAGAGTTACGTGACCAGCGGCGACGCGACGAAATATGACAACGCGATCGTCAAGTGTGAGGGCAAACTGGTGGCGACATGGGACAAGCTGGAAGCCGCGGCAGTGGCGGCCGGCACGACATGTCCGTCCACGGGTGACCAGTTGCTGATCCAGAGCTTCCTGGATGCGTGCGAGTTGGGCGTCGCGGCGACAGTCGCAACGGGCTCGCCAGCCGCAGCGGTGACGTGCGCCGCCGATCTCGCGAGTTGCGCCGCCGATCTCGCGAATTGCGTCGCGGCGGGGCCGGAAGCAAAGCCCCTGAGAACCGGCCAGACGCTCTGCTACGACGAGGCGGGAGCGGTGATTGCGTGTGCGGGCAGCGGCCAGGACGGCACGGCACTGAAGGGCGCCACTCGCAGCTTCACCGACAATGGCAACGGCACGATTACCGACAACAAGACGGGCCTGATGTGGGAGAAGCTGTCGAACGACGGGACCGTCCACGACGAAGACAAGGCCTACACGTGGCTGACTGCGGTTACGTCGAAGATCGCGACCCTCAACAGCGGCGGCGGGTTCGCGGGGCACACCGATTGGCGCGTACCGAATGTCAGCGAATTGCTGACTCTGGTCAGCTACGGTGCGGTGAATACGGCAACGTATTCGGCGTTCAAGACCGCGTGCCCAGCGAGTTGCACGGTGTTGACGTGCAGTTGCACGCAGCAGGCCGACTACTGGTCGTCCACGACGTACGGGTACGTGACGTGGTACGCGTGGATCGTGTACTTCGGCGGCGGGACCACGGACGGCGCCAACAAGACGGGCCTTCACTACGTCCGTGCTGTCCGCGCCGGCTCGTGACTCAATGATTCGGTGCGCCAGGAAAAGCCTGGTCGGTCTGGTGACATGAAAGGAAGTCACCCAGTCAATTGCCCGTTCAGCAGGTAGCAAGCCGGGCGTGCGGCGGAGCAATCCGGCGGGCGAAGCCCCGGCGGGCGAGCCGGGACGACGTCGTCCGGAAATCACGCATGGTCGATCCCGCTGAGTTCTTCGATGAGCGCAATGCACTCGCGTCGTAGGACCGGTGCGTCGTGATCGGCGATCGCCCAGACCGTCGCGTCGATGATCGCAGCGTGACCGCGATCGCGTCGCACGCCTCGACGATATCCGCCAGGTACGCGAGCGGATTACGAGGCATAGAGCGGCTGTTTGGTAGCCTCGATGTCCGAGGCGATGTAGCGGTTCTTGATTGCGCCGGCCATCACCAAGTCGACCTGAGCACCGAGCAGCGCACGCAGTTCGTCCAGCATGTCGAAATAGGCCTGGGCCAGGACGTACGGGTCTCTCGGCGCAAATTCGACGAGCAAGTCCACGTCGCTCTCGCCGGGACGGAAGTCTTCGCGCAGCACGGACCCGAAGACGTCCATACGGACGACCCCGTATCGAGCGCACAACGCCGCTATGGCGTCGCGGTTCTTCTCGAGCGCAGCGACCATCTCAATCTCCAGGGCCGATCCTACCCGCGAAGCCCGCACAGTGCCAAGGCAGTATCCGGCGGCGCGACTGGCGCCTCTCGCCGGTCGGCGCTATTCGTGAACGGGATTGATGACCGTCGGAGTACGGCGGACTTCGGGTGAGCGCGGACCTCTAACGCTACTGCAGCCTTGCCCGTCTACGCGCTGCAAGCTCCGGCAAGGATTGACAGAATGATCAAGAAAACAGCTTTACCCGGTGGCAAGAAGTTCAAGGTGACCTTCGAGATGTCCGAGGCCGAGGCGGCCTCGGTGGCGCTGGTCGGTGAGTTCAACGACTGGAACAAAGACGTGACGCCGCTGCGCAAGCGCAAGAAGGACGGCGTCTTCGCAGCTTCGATCAACCTGGCGGCGGGCCGCAAGTACGAGTTCCGTTATCTGGTCGATGCGGCGCGCTGGGAGAACGACGGACAGGCCGACGCTTACGTGCCCAACGGTTTCGGCAGCGACAACTCGGTGGTCCGCACCTGAACCGTCTCTTCGTTCCGATCCTGTTGTCGTGGTCGCCGTCGGTGTGCGCGGGGTTGTGCTGCCTGCGCCGCTGCCGCTGGAATGGCGAGGCCGCCCCGGATAACGTCGGCGTGTGTGCCGCGGGCTTTCTTCGGCTACGCCGCGGTCTTCGCTACTCGCCGATGAACGCGATCTGAATTCCGCCGAGCGGACTGGGCATGCCGGTGATGCGGCCGCCTTGAACCGCGCGGTGTGGGGCGTTGACCGGCACTCCCGCGTTTTGCAGGAAGGCGGCGGTGGCGTCGATGTCGGAGCTTCCGAACGCGACGCCCCAGGCTCCACCGCTGACGGGTCCGGGCGCCGGCTTCATCGGACCGACGATCTCCAGCAACGAAGTGCCGGTCTTCAAGAACGCGTAGAAGCGGTCGTTCATTGCCGCGGTCTTCGACTTCAGCCCGAAGTGTCGCTCGTAGGTCTGCGCCACCGTCTTCGACTGGCTGACGTTGAGCACGATGTGGTCGAGGCGCACGATCGAGTTGGCGTGACGCGGAGGCCCGGTGATCGGGGCCTTCTCGAGCCAGGTGGCCGCGGCCGGAGTCAGTTCCATCGGGACCTGCACCAGCGTCTCGCTACGCTCGGCGCAGCCGTCGTGAAAGTCGCTTTCGGCAAGTTGCGAGATCGCCACCGCGGAGCGGTGCGGGTCTGCGCAGATCCAGGTCCATCCTAGAAGGCCGGCGCCTTCGATCAGCCGCGCACGCACCAGCTCGACCAGCGCTGTCGACGGCGCGGAGTTGTCGGCCGCGAGAAAACGAATTCCGCCGCCTTCGAGCTCGACGTGGGCGGCTTGGCAGCCCGCGAACGAGTAGGCCGGCGAGACCACGAAGCCGAGCTTGCGCCACGCTTTGACGGTCGGGCCGATCGACGGCACCGCTGCCAGTGCGTAGCCGAGCGAGTCGATGACGCGCTCGGCCGGAACCTTGCGAGGCTTGTCCGCGATCGGCGCCGACGCTGCGGTCTCGGCGCTCTCGGCACTCTCGGCGTCGGCGGCTTCGACGGCTGCTTGGACCTCGGCTTCGAGGGCCTCTTGTTTCTTCTTCTTGCGCGACTTGAGGAACGGTAGCTTCATCGGTGGGACGCAGCAGCAGACGGCTCGCGTGCGAGCCAAGGTCGGCGAATCTGCACGACCGGCCTGCGGTTGACTGCAACGATGTAACTCTTTACCCAGCGCAAAGACAAGGCCGCCGCGGTGCCGGGCTTCCGATGAAAGACCAAGAGCTGGGCCAGGCCCTCCAGGAATTCCTCGCACGGCGGACCGCTCAGCCGGCGCGCGTGACGGGGCTGCGCCAACTGGCCGGCGGTGCCTCGTGCCGCGTCTACTCTTTCGATCTTGCCGGCTGTGGCGAATCTCGGACGTTGGTGCTGAGGCTCGATGCCGTGGGCGGCACTGCCGGCAACGCCGCCGGGACGCTTCGCCAAGAAGAGTACGAATTGCTGGCGGCGGCCGCGCGGGCCGGCGTTACGGTACCGGCAGTGCATTGGTACGGGGCCGAGGGCGAAGGGCTCGGCGGTGCGTTCTTCGTGATGGACTTGGTGGCCGGCGAGGCGATCGCGCGCCACCTGCTGCGCGACGAGCGCTACCGGCGCACCCGCTCGGCGCTGCCGCGCGACTTGGCCCGTGAGCTGGCGCGTATTCACGCGGTTGACATCGAGGATCCGCGCCTGGGTTTCCTGACCGCGCGCGTGGCCGCCGGCGCTGATCCGCGTCGCTTCGCGCTCGACGAGGTCGGCAAGTACCGCCAGTTGCTCGAGGCTTTTTCGAACCAGCAGCCCTACCCGCTGCTGACGTTGGTAGCGCGCTGGCTCGCGCAACACGCACCGGTGCTGGCGCGGCCGGCGTTGGTCCACGGGGACTTTCGCGTCGGCAATGTGATGTTCGACGAAGAACGCCTAACCGCGGTGCTGGACTGGGAACTGTGTCACGTCGGCGATCCGGTCGAGGATCTCGGCTGGCTGTGCGTGCGCACTTGGCGTTTCGGAAGCGACGACAAAGCGGCCGGCGGCCTCTGCTCTCGCGAGGAACTCTGCCGTCACTACGCAGATCGAGGCGGCCGAGCAGTCGAGCCCGAGGCGCTGCGCTACTGGGAACTGTTCGGCAACTGGAAGTGGGCGATCATCTGCCGCGTGCAGGCCGCGCGCGCCAAAGCCGGACGCCATCCCGACGTCGAACTGGCCACCATCGGCCGCCGGGTGGCGGAGACCGAGTGGGAAATCCTGGATTTGCTCGAAGGCTGAGCCGATGCGGCGCCGCGGCGCGGCCGACGGCCCGGTGCGGGATTTCGAGAGCGACACGCATAAAGAGGCGAAACGATGCAGGACCAACCGAGCGCGATTGAGTTGCTGGAAGCTCTCGGTGCCTTCCTACGTGAGGAAGTGGCGCCGCGCCTGGACGGCGGTCTGCGTTTCAAGGCCTTGGTGGGGGCCAACGTCGCCGGCATCGTCGCCCGCGAGATCGCTCTGGGCCCCGCCCAGGATCGCGACCAGACCGAGCGTTTGTGGAAGCTCCTCGGCCGTGAAGGGAACCCGCCTGCGGGTAGCGACTTCGCCGCTCTCGCGCGCGAACTTTCCCGCGAACTCACCCGCCGCATCTGCGAAGGCGACGGCGACTCCGGTTCTTGGCGAACCCAGGTTCTCATCCACCTGCGCGCGAGCGTCAGGGAAAAACTCGCCGTCGACAATCCAAAACTGCTCGACGTCGCACGTTGACCGACTGAGGCTACGCACTGTCCGCGCGATACGCTGCGCCGCCGCGGCGGTGTTGCTTGAGCGACATGGCAACGTCACAATGCACGGCCTCGTGCGCCCGAGCCGTCCATGTACCGATTCCCTCTCAGTGCAGAGTGCTGCGCGGACACCCCGAATGAATCCACCTCGCTACCGGTGACGTCAGCGGTCCACGACGTTTCACACTACGGCTTCCTGCGAAATGAGTGACTCGACCAAACTGTTGCTGAGCGGCGACGAAGCCGTGGCGCGTGCGGCGCTGGACGTCGGCGTTGCACTGGGCACCGGTTACCCCGGGACGCCTGCTACCGAAATCCTCGAGCACTTCTCTGAGATCGGCCGGCGCGCGCAGTGGGCACCCAACGAGAAGGTCGCTCTCGAAGTCGCGGTAGGAGTCGCGTTCGCGGGAGCCCGCGCTCTGGCGGTGATGAAACACGTCGGCTTGAACGTAGCCGCCGACCCGTTTTTCACCGCGGCTTACACCGGCGTGACCGGCGCGTTGATCGTGGTGTCGGCCGACGATCCCGGCATCGCCTCTAGCCAGAACGAGCAGGACAATCGCCATTACGCGGTGGCCGCCGGCGTCCCCATGCTGGAACCGTCGGACTCGCAAGAGGCCTACGATCTGACGTTGCAGGCGGTGGAAATTTCCGAGCGCTGGAACATCCCGGTGCTGCTGCGCATGACGACGCGGGTCTGCCACAGTCGCACCGTCGTCGAGTTGCGCAACAGCGCGCCTCCGCCCCAGGTAACGCATTTCCACCGCGACCTGCGCGGCCGGGTGATGATTCCCGCCTACGCACGCGAAGCCCATCGCCGATTGCGCGCGAAACTGGCGGAGATCAAGACCTGGAACGAGACCTGCGCGTTGAACCGGGTGGTCGAGGGAGATCAATCGCTCGGCATCATCACTTCGGGTATTTCTTACATGCACGTGCGAGAAGCTGCGCCGGGCGCCGGCGTACTCAAGCTCGCCTTCACCCATCCTCTGCCGACCGAAAAGATACGCGCCTTCGCGGCCTCGGTGGACCGCTGTCTCGTGATCGAAGAGGGTGACCCCTATCTGTGCGACGCGATCCGAGCCGCCGGGGTCATGGTCGAGAGCAAAGCGGAAATGTTCCGCTTCGGTGAATTGAACGCGACGCGGGTGCGGCGGATCGTCGCGGGCGACACTTCGCCGGAACCGGTCGAGATGGCCGGCAAGCCGCCGGAACTCTGTGCGGGGTGTGCGTACCGCTACGTGTTCGACGCGTTTCAGCGACTCGACTGCATCGTTGCCGGGGACATCGGTTGTTACACCCTCGGGGTGCTGTCTCCGTTCAACGCCATCGACGCGTGCATCTGCATGGGAGCTAGCATCGGCATGGGGCTCGGACTGCGTCACGCGCTGCCGCCCGAGCAGGCCCGTCGCGTGGTCAGCGTGATCGGCGACAGCACCTTCGTGCACAGCGGGATCACCGGTCTGGTGGAGATGGTCTACAATCCCCCAGCCACCGGCCACGTCGTCGTGATCCTCGACAACAGCACGACGGCCATGACCGGACATCAAGAGCACCCCGGCACCGGCCGCACATTGCAGCATCAGCCGGCCACCAAGCTTTCCATCGAGGAAGTTGCGCGTTCGCTCGGCGTCCCTGAAGTGACCGTCACCGATTCGACCGCCGACAGGACCGGTTTCGAGCGCGTGCTGCGCGAGAGCCTCGCCGGCGGCGGTCTGAGCCTCATTATCGCCCGTCGTCCCTGCATCCTCGTTGCTGGCAAGATCAAGGAGTACGAGCGTGCTGCAGAGCTGGCTTGTGACACGTGCGTGCAAGTGTGTGAAGAGGTATCCGCAGAAGAATCGTGAGCGGACGTGTGACCAACATCATCATCGCCGGCCTGGGCGGGCAGGGCGTTCTGACAGCTTCGGCGATCGTGTCGGCGGTGGCGTTCGGCGCCGGGTTCGACGTCAAGCAGAGCGATTTGCACGGGATGAGCCAGCGCGGCGGGTCGGTCAGCAGTGACATCCGTTTCGGTCGCGAGGTTTTCAGTCCGATGGTGCCCGCGGGGCAGGCCGATTTCCTGATCGTGGTCGCACCCGATCAGGTAGAGGTCAACCGTCATCGACTCGGACCCAAGGGGTTGTTGATCGAGCCCGGGGCCGTTGACGAGACACAGTTGGCGACCAGGAGGAGCATCAACATTGCATTGCTCGGTATCTTGAGTTGCCACCTCGGGTTCCCAGAAAGCGCTTGGCTGGGCGCGATCCGCGCGACGCTGCCTGAAAAGCTCCACGCCGCGAATCTCAGCGCGTTCGCACTCGGGCGAGGGCGCGCGTGATGGAAAGTACTCAGAGCCGTCACCCGGTGAGTGCGCCGGATTTTATGCCGCTGGCCGAGTTGCGGGCCACGCAACTGTCGCGACTCCAGCGGACCGTGCAACGCGCCTACGACAACGTACCGTTGCTGCGCGGTCGTATGCACAAACGTGGCCTCGAACCGGCCGACGTGCGTTCGCTCGATGACTTGCCGCGGTTGCCGTTCACCGAAAAGGCCGACCTGCGCGACACCTATCCTTTCGGGCTGTTCGCCAGCCCGATGCAAGACATCGTGCGCCTGCACGCGTCGAGCGGAACCACCGGCAAACCGATCGTAGTCGCGTACACGCACAGCGACGTGCAGGTGTGGACCGAGACGATGATGCGCAGTTATTCGTCGTGCGGCCTGCACGCCGGCGACATCGTCCAGATCGCCTACGGCTACGGCTTGTTCACCGGCGGTCTCGGTGCGCACTACGGGGTCGAAGCGCTCGGCGCGACCGTCATTCCGACCTCTGCCAGCCACACCGAACGGCAGTTGATGCTGATGAAGGACTTCGGAGTGACGGCGATCTGTTGCACTCCGAGTTACTTCCTGCATCTGATCGATCAGTCCCACCGGATGGGAATCGACATGAAGCAACTGCCGCTGCGGACCGCAGTCATGGGCGCCGAGCCGTGGACCGAGGACATGCGCGCGCGCATCGAGGCCGAAGCCGGCATCCGGGCCTACGACATGTACGGTCTCTCGGAGATCATCGGTCCCGGCGTCGGAATCGAGTGTTCCCAGCGCAGCGGTCTGCACCTGTTCGAAGATCATTTTCTGGCCGAGATCATCGATCCTGACACGCTCGAACGGCTGCCCGACGGTGCCGAAGGCGAGCTGGTCCTGACCACGCTCAGCAAAGAAGCGATGCCGATGATCCGCTACCGCACACGCGACATCACGGCTTTCGTCGCCGGATCGTGCGGTTGCGGGCGGACCATCCGCCGTATCCGCCGCATCGGACGCCGCAGCGACGACATGCTGATCATCCGCGGCGTCAACGTTTATCCTTCGCAGATCGAGGCGGCCTTGTTGCGCGTGGAAGGAACGCTGCCGCACTATCAGATCGTGCTCACGAGCGAGCAGGGCCTGGATCAGATCGAAGTTCAGGTCGAGACGACGGCGCAAGTGTTCGGCGACGGTGCGGATGTGCTGGCTGAGTTGCAGAAGAAGATCGCGCGTTCGATCGAGGCGGTCACCGGGATCCGCGCGGCTTTGCGGCTGGTGGCCCCGCAGACGATCCAGCGTAGCGAAGGCAAAGCCAGACGCGTGATCGACCGGCGCCCGGCCTGAAACGCGAACCTCACTGCGAAGCTACCCGGAGCGTGCGCGGATGTTGCGCGCCGCGCGGCGCGGCTCTGCGGCACAGCGACGATGCGGCGGCCGGTTCAGGCTCGCGGATTCATACTTCGGTCGTCATCGGCAGCGCTTTGTCCTTGCGGAACGCCAGACCCTGGAACACCGCGATCAGTTCGCCTCGTTCGTCGGTGACGTCGACGCTGTAGCTGCCGAGTTTCGGATTGGTCGTCAGCTCGCGCGCCTCGGCTCGCAAGGTCCCTGAGCTGGTCCCCTTCATGTAGGTGATGCTGACGTTGATCGAGACGGCTACGCTGCCGTGGGAGTTGGACGCGGCCGCGAACACCAGATCTGCCAGCGTGAAGATCGCACCGCCCTGGACGACGCCGACCGCGTTGAGGTGGTGGGGACGGATCGTCATCTGCGCCACCGCGTGCCCCGGCGCTACCGACAGCAACTCTATACCGCAGTGCTGCGCGAAGTGATCGTGCGTGAAAAATTGCTTGATGTGATTCATGGTCGTTCGAGCACTCGCGTCGTCTGCGCGGTGAAGTCGCGGTTGTTTCTCTACATGCCAGGGCCGGGAGGATTCGCAACTTCGCAGGCCGCGCGCGTAGCGGCGCGGGACGGCGAAAGGAGGGGCACGAACGAAACACGTAAACGGCAGGGCGGTCCTTGATGTGCGCCGGCCAGAGTACCTATCCGCCCACCCGTGCGCCGCCCGCTCCCCTGGACACCGCATTCGCCGTCGCGATATGAGACCGCGGCCCGTTGCACCTCTCGCAGCTTTTTTCGAAAAGCCTGCCCAGCCTCGTTCTGGCAGGCGGATGATAGGGAGAGCTTGGCACGAAGCCGGAACCGGCGACTTCTCGCAGTGTCTGATGATGCCTTAGCCGCCGGAGGGATCTGAATCATGAAGCTGTTTCCACGATTCGTCGCAGCACCGATAGCTGCTGCAGTGTTTCTGATCGCGCCGAGCGCAAGGGCGCAATCGATTGCGGTTCCGGGACCGTCCGAACTCACCCCGGCAATGGGCGACGTAATTCAATTCGTCGGATCGGTGTCGGGCTTGCCGGTCGGACGCGAGGATGAATACGATGCCTACGTCCAGGGTGTGCCCGCGCTGCGCACGACGACCGCATCCGGGAGCTTCGAATACGAAGCCGCGGTTCCGGTCGGCCCGACGACGCTGGGAGGTTTCGAGCCGGAGCAACTCTACACCGACTTTTTCGGTCAGCCGTACCGCATCGCGTTGCCGTTCATGGTCGAGCTGTACCACGTTCCTACGCGGACTCTGGTGGATCGCAAGAAGACGTTCATCTGGGATCTGCGGCTGGGCCAGGGCACCAACACCCAGGCGCTCGGCGATAAGGAGAAGCTCGGCGTACAGCTCTCGACCCGCGGCGTCGACGCGTTGGAGCCGTGGTTTCACAGCATGCTTCCGCCGCCGGACGTGGGCACGTTCAACGCAAACTTGAACGGCCTTTTCACCGATCCTCACCAGGAATACGCGACGGAGACCGATTATTTCTCCTTCGGTACCAAGACCTGCCTGCGGATGAAGAGCGTCGCTTCGCTGTTCAAGAACACTGCAGAGTTCCGCGAACTCCTGATCGTAGCCGGAGTTCAATACGCGGGATATCTGGCGGCCAAAGCCGGTGGCGTCATTCCGACGCAACCGTTTTGCGTCAAGCGAGCAGACTTCATGAATCCACGCTACTGGGAGGTTTGCGTCGGGCGTCTCGACGGCGACCTCTCGCGCGCGGCGCTGACGGGAGGCGTCACCGCTGTCGATCTCGGCGTGGGTATCGACGCGCTGACGGCGTCGGTGGACCTTGGCGGCATCAACCAGAAGGTGGACGTGAAGCTGCGCGACGTCTTCATCCGCTGGAAAGGGAACCCCGCCTGTCTGCTTCGCGCCACCCTGCGCAGAACCCTCGACGATTCGACGATCACCGACGACCCGGCGCGCAACGCGTGGGCGACCTGCAGCGACACCAATGCGCGTGCCAACCGCGCGACCCCCCGGATCCCGATCGATCTGCTTCTCTCCGACAATCTGGAACCCGAACTCTTCGACATCCACGACGGTGGAAACGCCGGCTTCACGGTACCGTCCGGCGCTCGCCGGCCTAGCTACGCCGGTGGCACCTGCGGGCAGCCGTTCATTGACTCGAGCGTCGAGGAGCTGTTGAACCAGTACTACGCACCGCTCGAGGCGACGCTGGTCAGCACGTGGCTCGACCAGTCGCCGCTGAGCGATGTCGCGCTGTCGATGGATTCACTGCTCTCTCCCTTTGAGCACGGCACCTACGACGCTCCACTCGACCACACCATCACCACCGAGCAGCGAAGGGCCGGAACCACGGCGCTCGGCAACGGTGATCCGGTCGATGGTGCCTGGTTCGAGATGCGAACCGACGCCGAGCTGAAACCGGAGTTCGCCGTTGCCGCGGCGCAGTCCACCTTCGTGCGCCCTCCCGCCCGTGAGGTCCCGTGGTCCGTGGACGGTCTTTCGCCGCACAGAAACCAGCGCGCGTTCGACGTGATGTTCTCGATTACGACCGGAGCGCTCAACCAGGTGCTGCGCGAACGCATGGGAACCGAACTCATGAACTTCACGATCACACCCGGGCCGGGCGACCCGACGCTCGGTCAGATCCTGGCTGCCGCTGATCCGGTCGGTCTGGCACCGCTGACGAGCCCTACCGTGGAGTGGCGCGTGACTCCGACGATGGCTCCGTTCACCTGGATGACCACGGACCCGGAGGGCACCCCGCAGGCGCCGGTCGTCTACCATCTGAACGATCTGCAGATCGATGCGGTCGAGCCCGGTGCCGGGAGCGATCCGGACATTCTTCTGCTGCGACTCAAACTCGACTTCCTCGATCCGGACTTCGGCCTCGCTATGACCGGGACGCTCGGATCCACCTACCTCTCGCCGACGCTTTCGTCAGGGGCGGCGTTCGCCGTCACGGTAGCCGAAAACAACTTGCCCGGGTGCCCGCGGCAGATGCACATCTCCAAGTTCGTGACCAACCCGTGCGAGCCGGACCTCGAACGTCTCGCGACCGACACCCTCCGCGCAACGGTAGAGACGATGCTCGAGGATTTACTGTCGTCGTATCCGGCGCCGCAGTTCTTCGACGCGCAGGGCAAACTGCCGGTGACGTTCCAACTCGAGCAACAAGGAGTCTTCAAGCTCGAGAATCGGATCACGTTCTACGCGAACGTGGCAACGCCGTAGGCGCGCGGCCCGAGCTGGCGCACCTTTGGCGGTCTTGCCACGAGCGTTCATGAATAGTCCCTAACGTTGCAAAAGAATCGTCACTCTTGCCGCCTTCCGTGCGTCTTCCTGACGCCTTTCTTCTCGAATGCGTATGTGGTCTGACTTCATTGCCAGTGAAGTCTGCGGAGGCATCAGCGAGACGTGCTTGGTAACGGAAAACGTAGGACGAACGGCACTCCACGTCGAGTTCTTATGCAACAGCAAGGTAGTCAGGACTACGAGCGTGCGATCGGTCGTTCTTGGGGCGCCGGGGCCGTAGGCGCGCGGCTGGCGACGGTGATGTCGCGGCTCCGACCGGCGTTGATAGCGCTGGCGGCCTGGGTCGCGCTGATCCCTACTGCGGCAGCCGCCGACGTTTCCCCGGGCGACGTAGTCGACAAGACCAGCATCGAGAGCGCGCGCGAGCTCTTGCATCCGGGATTGCAGTGGTGCGTCGAGCACGGACTGGTGATGCAGATCGTGCCGTACCAGCCGGCCACCTATCCTGCGGCCTATGTCGCTGCGACCGAGCGCTACACTTCGCAGGTTGGTATGTCGGCCGACGGCCTCACGCTGCACGGATACGTGGCCGGGCAACCGTTCCCGCGCCTGGACCCTCGAGATCCGCAGGTCGCGCGCAAGATCCTGTGGAACTACTACTACAACCCCTACGTGACCGACGACTTCACGATCCGCTACTTCGATTCCGACACCGGCGTGATCACCGACCGCGGGATGGTGGTGGAAAAGCACTTCGTTCTCGAGTCGCTCAAACGCCTGATGTACAACGGCCGCGTCCACGTCGACCCACGCCCGCTCTACGACGACAACCCGGAAGGATTCCGTTACCGCGAAGCGCTGCATCCGGTGCTCGAACCTTTCGACCTGAAGGGCATCGGTTCTTCATCCGCGCGCTATCTCGACCCCGGCCGCCCGGACGACACGTGGCTGTACATTCCCCAATTGCGGCGCGTGCGGCGCCTGTCGTCGGCGCAGCGCTCGGACGCCCTGTTCGGGCAGGACATCGACATGGACAGCTACGGAGGTTACTCGGGCAACCCGGCGTGGTTCGAGTGGCGCTTTGTCGGCGCGACCACGATCCTGGCGGCGGTGCACGGCAAGAACTGGCCGGCGCATTGGTGCCCGGGCGGAGGCGACTTCGTGTTCTGCGACAACTGGGAGAAACGCAAGGTCTGGATCGTGGAGGGGCGCGCCAAGTTTTCGCAGTACGCCTACGGCAAGCGCGTGCTCTACATCGACCAGGAGGCTTTCTACACTCCATCGACCGACATCTACGATCGCAACATGGAACTGTGGAAGATCTGGATCAACGGTATCCGCGTCGGCCACAAACCGTTCGAAGGTGCGAAGGTTTCGGTCTACGAGTACGAAACCGGCTTTATTCCCAACATCACGATGGTCGACATGCAGCTCTCGCACGCTACCCGTGCGGCACTGCCCAGCCACGAGTTCCCCGACGAAGAAGGGTGGTATTGGAACATGGGGCCCAAGGTCGGCCTCACGCCCGAGTTTTTCACGATCGCCGAACTGATCCGCGGCGGCCGCTGACCGGCCGGCTCCGCTTCTGTCGCGAGCGTGGCGGGCGCTCGGAAAGCAGAGCGTCGTTACGCGGGGTTTTTCCAGACTACGACGATACTCTTGCCGACGCGGTACCGTAGCAGACGATCCAGCAGACGAGACACCGGTACGACGAATCGGTCCCACATTCGGATCTGAATCTTCGTCGGCGATTCACTGCGGAGCAGCAAGCGGTTGGCCAGAGAAAGCAGCGTGCTCGCGGCGTCGAGATAGAAACAGGCTTGGGGCACCAAGCCGGAGGGCCGGCACGCGCTCAGCGAGCGTCGGTTGTAGCGGCGAAAATGTCCGATCCGGCTGTCGAATTCGCTGAACAGGAATTGGTGGGCGGGGGAAAGTACGACGATGTACCCGCCGGGGCGCAGATGTTCGGCCGCGCGCTGCATCTCGGCCCGGTCGTCCTCGATGTGTTCGAGTACGTCGATGTAGAGGATGCAGTCGAATTGTCGCGATGATTCGAGGTCGTCCACGACGCCGATCGACACGGCCATGTCCCGCGCCTCGCGCAGATCCGAGACAGTACGCGCCAGCGTCGTGGCCAGCGCGGGATCGGGTTCGAGGCAAAGCCACGACGTCGCGCGACGTGAGTACAAGAACCCAGTCGTGCCTCCGATTCCAGCGCCGACCTCGAGCACGTCGCCTCGTACGTAGCCGGCGACGCGGGATGCGTAGTACTGCTTCCAGTTGACGGCGGTCGCGAACAGGTCGAGTTCGGTCCCGACGTAGGCCTTACTACTCATCGGAGGCCCACAGCGTAATGTCGTCATCGACGAACCACACGTGGTCGCGAGCGGGAATGAAGCCGGCATTCTCGCGGCTGCCGAGAACGGCGAAGGCGAACAGCGTGATCGCGACGAGGAGGTTGAACGTCAGGTAGATGGTTGCGGCGGCGAGCAGCAGCAACTTCGACGACCAGGCGACGGCGGAAAGCGTGCTCGACAGCAGGATAGAAAGGGCTAGCAGCAAGACCAGCAGGCTCGAGACCGCCGCCGCAAAGAGCAGGCGAACGCCAACCCGGTCACCGAACACGGAAATCGCGCTCAAGCCGTGAACGACGAGTTGCGTGAAGTTCATCTTCGAGCGGCCGGTCAATCGCGGTGCCCGAGCGGTGGGTACGAACGCGACCGGTAGACGCGCCTTGAAGACTGCGGCTGCGTAATGATTCCAGAGGTCGGAAACCACGATGAGGCGGTGCAACTGAGCGCGGGGAAGCAGGCTGAAATTGCCGACGCGTACCCCTATCCCCGTCAGGATCCAGTGCACGGCGCGATAGAGGTGGTAGAAAGCCTGGAAGATCAGGCCTTCCGATCGCCGCTGTCGCGCCGCGAACACGATTCGTTCGCCTTTGGTTTCCTCGTAGCAGCGAAGGAGTCGAGCGATATCGGCGGGTGAATCCTCGCCGTCACCGTCCATGACCAGGACGGCATCGCATTCCATCTGTGATTCCACCCAGGCCAGAGCGATGGCGATGGCGCGTTGATGGCCGAGGTTGCGCCGCAGGCGAAGAAGCTTGACGGCCGCGAAAGACTCGCGCTTGCGGGCGAGTCGAGAAGTTGGTGTCGGCAAGTCGGAGCCATCGTCCACGATCAGGAGTGTGTGGCGCCAACCGGTCGTACGCAGCTCGGCGTCCAGCGCCTCCGCCAACAGCACGAGGGCGTCCCAGTCGTTGTATGTAGGCACGACTATGACCAAGGATCGAATGTGGTCTTCGGCATTCCTCATATGCACGCGCGCTCGGTTCGGCGACCTGAATCGGACTCGTGGTGCCCTTACCGGGCCGAGCGCCGCCTACTCGCCGTACATCTCCGTGATCACCCGGCGCAGGGCCGCGGCTTCGTCTGCGTTGAGCGAACCGATCTTTGCGCCCAACCGCGCCTTGCTGACGGTACGGATCTGATCGACTGCCACCTCGGCCGGGCGACCACCGCACCGCACTTGCAACCGCGATCTCCAAGTCGGACGCAGTTGGCTGGTAAGCGGGCACACCGTCACCGTCTGCAAGCTTCGGTTGAGGACGTCCATACTCACGATCACCGCGGGGCGCGTCTTGGCCATCTCGGCTCCTTCGGCCGGCTCGAGAGTGGTCCAGCGAATCTCGTAGCGTTTCACCGACGCTTGGTTGTGCGCGCCTTCGCGCGGTGGGGCGCCCGCCGCTCGGCCACTCGAGATTCTTTCTCCGTTCCCCACGGCAGATCAGCGATGCCGTCGGCTGCCGCAGCATCCCACTCCCGCCAGTCTTCGCCGCTGGTAGCCATTGCTTTGGCGGTATCCTCCCACGACAGCTTCTCCACCACCGGGCCGACCGGCCGCAGCAGGATGCCTTCGCTTCTTTCTTCCATGAGAACGGTCTCGCCGATGCGATAACGCCTCAGCGCGGCAGCCGGAAGGCGCACGCCGCGCGAGTTGCCTATTCGTGCCACCTTCAGCGTCGTCGTCGCCATGTAGCTACTGTAATAACATAGGAAGAACCAGACAAGTACCACCTGACCGCAAGCTCGCGTTACCCGCGATACTTCGGCAGCTGCCGGGCGTCCCGCGGGCGCGCAGCGGCAGCGTCTTTGGATGTGGGCCCTCGCGCAGGCAAAGCCTCGCGCGGACTTCAGGCTAACTTGGCGGCCAGATCGGTGGCTTCCCAGGGGAAGAAGCCGTCGATCGAGATGCGTCCGAAGTGACCGTAGGCTGCGGTCTGCCGGTAGATCGGGCGCTTGAGTTTGAAGCGCTCGATGATCGAAGCCGGGCGCAGATCGACTTCGTCCCGGAGCTTCTGCGCGATCACCGCGGCCGGCGTCGTGCTGGTGCGGAAAGTGTCGAGGTGTACCGATACCGGTTGCGCTACGCCGATGGCGTAGGCGAGTTGCACTTCGCACGATCTGGCCAAGCCGGCAGCCACCACGTTCTTGGCGAGGTAGCGCGCCATGTAGGCCGCCGAGCGATCGACCTTCGACGGATCCTTGCCCGAGAAGGCGCCGCCGCCGTGGCGACCCCAGCCGCCGTAGGTATCGACGATGATCTTGCGGCCGGTCAGGCCCGAGTCGCCCGACGGCCCGCCGACCACGAAACGTCCGGTCGGGTTGACGTGATAGACGGTGTCGGCATCGAGAAGATGGCCGGGGATGACGGGCGTGACGACCTGCGCCATCACGTCGGCGGTGATCTGCTCGAGAGTCGCGGACTCTCTGTGCTGGGTCGAGATCACCACGGTCGCCACGCGCACCGGGCGTCCGTCGCGGTATTCGACGCTGACCTGACTCTTGGAGTCGGGGCGCAGGTAGGGAAGCTTGCCGGTGTGACGAAGGTCGGCCAGACGTGCTACCAAGCGGTGCGACAGCGAGATCGGCAGCGGCATCAGTTCAGGGGTCTGATCGCAAGCGTAGCCGAACATCAGGCCCTGGTCGCCCGCGCCCTGCTCCTCGTGAAGACCCTGGCCGACGGTGACGCCTTGGGAGATGTCCTGGGACTGGCGCACCAGGCGCGTCAGGATCTCGAGTTCCTTCGAGTCGGCATCGAAGCCTTCGGTGCCGATGTAACCGATGTCGCGTATGACGTCGAGGGCGACCTTCGGGTAGTCCACTTCGTGGGCGCTGGTGATCTCGCCGGCCATCACCACCAGGTTGGTGGCGCACAGCGTTTCACAGGCCACGCGGCTGTTGGGATCTCCGCTCAGGTGCGCGTCGAGGACGGCATCGGAGATCTGGTCGCAGACTTTGTCGGGGTGGCCTTCGGAGACCGACTCCGAGGTAAAGATTAACTCGTCAGAGGGCATAGCGAGCATAGCTACAAGGCCCGTCAAGGGGGGTCAAGCGACGCTCTATTCGGCGAAGTTGCGGCTAATCAGATTTCCCAGCGCGGCTACCGCCTCCTCGGCGTCGGGTCCTTCGGCCCAGACCACGATCGTGGTTCCCTTGCTCGCCGACAGCGTCAGCAGGTCGAGTACGCTCCTGGCATCGGCCAGTCCGCCGTCGGTACGGATGGTCACCTTGCTCTGGTAGGGCGCGATCGTGCGCACCACCATTGCAGCGGCGCGCACGTGCAGACCGAGCTGATTGCCGACGACGAACTCGGCAGTTGCTTGCTGGCTCATGCCGCCTCTCTGTCGAGGTCGCGATGGCGGATCGTGACCGCTGCCCCGTGCTGCCTGAGGCGCCGGCCGACCTCTTCGGCGAGCGCGACCGATCGATGACGTCCTCCGGTGCAACCCAGCGCGATCGTGAGATAGGCGCGGCCCTCTTCCGCGTAGAGCGGCAGCACGAACTCGAGCAGGCTCATCACGCGCTCCAAATAGTCACGGGTTCCGTCGCGTTCCAGTACGAAGTCGGCAACCGCCTTTTCGCGGCCGCTGAGAGGGCGTAGCTCATCGACGAAGTGCGGGTTGGGCAGGAAGCGAACGTCCAGGACCATGTCGGCGTCGGCTACCGCGCCGAACTTGAACCCGAAGCTCTTGACGGTCAGCGCGGGTCCCGAGTAGGTCGCGCTGCCCTCGACCAGCCGCTGGAGTCTCTTCTTGAGATCGTGGACGGTCAGAGCGCTGGTGTCCACGACCAGGTCTGCCGCTCTCTCCAACGGCGCGAGCAGCGCGCGTTCGGTGCGGATGGCGTCGGGTACGTCGCGGCCGGGCCCCACCAGCGGGTGGCCGCGGCGGGTCTCCGAAAAGCGGCGCACCAGTACTGCGTCGTCCGAGTCGAGATAGACCACCGTGACCGTGTGCCCCGCCTTCTCCAGGGCCTTGCGCAGGCTCGGCCAGTTTTCGACGTAGGTGGCGTCACGCACGTCCATGCCTAGACCCACTTTGGGTTTGCCCACGCGGGCGTCGGCGCACAGCGCGACGAACTGCGCGACCAGCGCCGACGGAAGGTTGTCGATGCAGTAATAGCCCGCGTCTTCGAGGGCGTGGATGGCCGTGGAACGTCCCGACCCCGACATGCCGGTCACCACGATGACATCGACCGCCGAGGTGTTTGCGAACGTTCCGGTCACGTCCTGGCCTCGCGGTCGCGCTCTTCGCGTTCGAGGACTTCGAACACTTCTTCGACGGTGGTCGCGTCCAGCAGCGCCTTGCGCACCGCCGGATTGCCGAGCAGGCCGGCGATGTGCGCCAGCCACTGCACGTGGAGCGACGGATCGCAGGCCGGCGAGACCAGCACGAAGAACAACTGCGTGGGACGCCCGTCTACCGATTCGAAGTCGATACCGAGGCGCGAGCGCCCGAAACACGAAACCACGGTGCTCCCGTGTTGCACTTTTGCGTGGGGAATCGCGATGCCGTCGGCGATCGCCGTGCTGCTCGCTTCTTCGCGTTTGACCAGCGCCTCGAGCAGGTCGGTCGCGTCGATGTCGCTGCACTGGCCGGCGATCAACGCGGCGAGTTGGGCGAGCGCTCCGCGCTTGCTGCCGCCGTGCAGGTCGAGCACGACACAGCCGGGCGCGAGGATGGTCGCCAGCCTCACCGAGCTTGCCTCAGACGTTGGGAACGATGAGTCCGTAGTTGCCGTCGCGTCGGCGGTACACCACGCTGATCGCGTTGGTCGAGGCGTTGCGGAACACCAGGAACTCGCTGTGGTGGAGGTCGAGTTGCAGGACCGCGTCTTCGACCGATAGCGGTTTGGCCGGAAGCGACGCGGTTTCGATCACTCGCGGACCGCCTTCTTCGTCGTGACTGCTCAGCACGTCGACCGGGATCATGGTGGCCGCTTCGGGGCTGCCGGTGCCGCGCTTGCTAGCGTTGATGCGGTCCTTGTGTTTGCGGAGTTGGGCTTCGACCTTGTC
>Ga0172375_10001756_pt1 | contig 34629 bp, 29 predicted proteins | sample LakKiv1m_FD_114537 | JGI IMG/M metagenome (GOLD analysis project Ga0172375, IMG submission 114537) | Freshwater microbial communities from Kabuno Bay, South-Kivu, Congo - kab_092012_11.1m | ecosystem: Environmental > Aquatic > Freshwater > Lake | place: Democratic Republic of the Congo... | reverse complement strand
TAGGAAGCGGATGTCCGCTCCGGCACGCGGGACGAGCCGCTTGTCCTCCGTAGCTTTTGCGAAGGGGGATCTGCTCGTCCGTGCCTACCGGGCGTGCCGACGCACGCCCCTCCCAATCCGCGCGGCCGGGCATACAGACGCATGCCCCTCTCCTCCCGGACGCGGTCCGAATCGCAATTCTCAAAAAAATGCCGTTGCACCCCCCGCGTCCGCTTTCACCTTGTCCTGTTCGCGCGAATCTGTCACACTATGTCTGCTTGCGCCGCAACCGGCCGTTTTTATTATGATCACGTTTCGCATTACCGATCTGCCCAAACCCCAAACCGTCCGCGAAACTTTTCTCGGCGGCGAGTTGTGCGTCGTGTCGCACTCCGGCCTGCATGCGGCCGAAAAACTGCTGATCGAACGCCTTGCGCACCTTGCGCCCGTCTCCGACTCTCTTCTCGTCGCGGGCAACCGCACCGGTGCCGTCGCGCTGGCCGCGCACGCGCGTCTCTCCGGCTGTGCGCTCACCTGTCACGCTTTCGATCTTCACCACGCCCGCGCCATCCTCCGAAACCTTGCCGCGAACGGAGCCACCCCCGCCTTTCTCTGCGACGCGTTCGCCGCGCCACCATCCGACATCGTTCAGGGTTTGGGAGAAGGGGTTCAGGGTTCAGGGGGCGGTGATCGGGAGACGGGTGCCGGGCGTTTCCAACCCCTCGTCGCCTGCACCTCGCAAGTTCCTCCGGCCTCCCATGGTGCCGCGCTCTTCATGGCCACGCCCGGCACGATGACCGGCGAACTCATCCTCGACCAGTTCGAGGACATCCACCGCAACCTCGCGGACGGTGCCCCCTGCGTCATCGCCTGCGAAGCCGAAAGCGCGCCGCTGATCAAGCAGCTCCGCGCCATCTTCGGCAACGTTTTGGTGTCGTTCGACCGCGACGGCCTCGTCTGCGCCACGGCGATCAAACGCGGACCGCTCGCCAAGCCGCGCGACTTCAGCGCAGTTTTCCCGGCCTCCCTGCCGGGCGCCAAAGAACCGCTCCGCCTCTGTTCCCTGCCGGGCGTCTTCTGCCATCGCCGTCCCGACGCCGGCGGACTCGCCCTCGCAGAAGTCGCGGCCCGCGCTCTGAAGCCCGACTGGCGCGTACTCGACATGGGCTGTGGCTGCGGCCTCGTCGGCATTCTCCTCGCGCAACGCCAGCCCGGCGTCCGCGTGACGTTCATCGATTCGCACGCGCGCGCCCTCGCCGCAACCTGCCGCAATCTCGACGCGCTCAGCCTCGACGGCCACGACCTCGTTCTCTCCGACACGGGCACGGCACGGACAGGCTTCGATCTCTTCGTCGGCAATCCGCCCTACTATTCCGATTTCCAGATCGCCCGGCTCTTCATCGACACCGCGCTCGCCGCGCTGAAGCCCGGCGGCACCTGCCTGCTGGTCGCCAAGTCGGCCGACCGACTCGCGGACGACGCCCGCGCCGCCTTCGGCAACGCCGAGATTCAGCCCCGTCGCGGCTACGGCGTCGTGGGCAGCGTACGGCGCTGAAAAAGGAGACCCATCATGACCGCATACGTCCGTTTCGCGCTCCGCCTTTCCGCCCTGCTGGTCGTCGGCTTCGCTGCGGCCGGCACGCTGCCGCAACGTCCGAACATCCTTTTCATTTTCGCCGACGACTGGGGCCGCTACGCCAGCGCCTACGCCGCGATCGACAAGACGCCTTCGATGAACGACGTCATCCGCACGCCGAACGTCGACCGCATCGCCCGCGAGGGCGTGCTTTTCCGCCACGCCTTCGCCAACGCGCCGAGTTGCACGCCCTGCCGCAGCTCGCTCATGTCCGGCCGCTACTTTTTCAACACCGGCCGCGGCGCGATCCTCATCGGCGCCGAATGGGACCCTGCCATTCCGAGCTTCCCCCTGCTCCTGCGCGACGCGGGCTACCACATCGGCAAAAGCTACAAGGTCTGGAGCCCCGGCAAGCCTGCGGACGCACCGTTCGGCTGTCAGGCATACGCCTACGAGAAGGCTGGCCGCGCGCCCAACAATTTCTCGGAAGAAACAGAAGCCCGCCTCGCCAAAGGCATGACCGTCGAGGCCGCCCACCGCGACATCCTCGCGCAGGTGCGCAAGAATTTCGACGACTTTCTCGCCGCCCGCAAACCGGGCCGGCCGTGGCTCTACTACTTCGGCCCCACCACCACGCACCGCACGTGGATCAAGGGTTCCGGCAAGAAACACTGGGGCATCGACCCCGACGCGCTCAAAGGCAAACTACCCAAACCCCTTCCCGACGTGCCCGAAGTGCGCGAAGACGTGGCCGACTATCTCGGCGAAAGCCAAGCCGTGGACGCCAGCCTCGGCGAGCTGCTGAAGCGGCTCGAAGAAACCGGCGAGAGCGACCGCACCATCGTCGTCGTCAGCGGCGACCACGGTTTCCCCGGCGTGCCGGACGGCAAGTGCAACCTCTATCCGCTCGGAACCGCCGTCGCGTTGGCGATCCGCTGTCCGGGCTGCCGCCCCGGCCGCGTGATCGACGACTTCGTCTGCCTGCCGGACCTCGCGCCGACCTTCATGGAACTCGGCGGCGTCAAACCGCCCGCAGGCGTCACGGCCCGTTCGATCCTGCCGCTGCTCGCCTCCGACGCCGAGGGGCAGATCGATCCGACCCGAACGTGGGTCATCACCGGCCGCGAGCGCCACGTCGCCGAGGCGCGCGAAGGCAACCTGCCCTATCCCATGCGCGCGCTGCACACCGCCGACTATCTGTACATCCGCAACTTCGCTCCCGACCGCTGGCCCATGGGCGCGCCCCTCGCGGCGGCCGCCCCCACCGAGACGCTCTCCGCCGACGCGCTCGAAAACAACACCTTCTATGCCTTCGCGGACATGGACGCCAGCCCCACCAAGTCCTGGCTCGTCCTTCATCGGGACATTCCCGACTGGAAGTGGCACTATGATCGCGCCTTTGCCAAGCGCCCCGCCGATGAACTCTACGACCTGCGCCCCGGCGCCGACCCCGTGCGCAACGTCGCAGGCGACCCCGCCTATGCCGAACCGCTCGCACGCCTCTCCAAAGAACTCCTCGCACGCCTGCGCAGCGTCGGCGATCCGCGTGTTTGCGCCGATCCCGTGCCCTTCGAGCGTCCGCCGTTCACCAATCCCCGCGAGTCCAAGGCAAAAAAGACAGGAACCCGATAGAGCCGCCAAACACGGTTGCCGCTCCAGATCGCAACACGGGAGCAGCCTTTTCGGCGGCGGGCAAATGCGTTGGTGTTGAAACGGCAAGTGCGAAAAGAAAGGCGATGCGCGTCATGGCTCCAAGTCTGGGCCTCATTTCGGCACCTTTCCGATTCGTGCGCCGCGCCGCCTAACGCGGAAGGGGAATGTAGGAGAAGGCCCAGTAATAGAACTCCGACCAAGCGGTGGCCGGGGCATCCATCGGCATGGGCTCGAAACGCGGGGCCTTCGAACCGACAACAAGCGCGGGGCCGGTCTCTCCGTCGATCTGATCGGGCTTGCCAGACTGGTCGAAGCGCCAAAGCGCAAAGGTGTTCGCATCGGATGCGACGGGAGCCGAAGGGACGGCGACGGCATCGCGGAACGCGGAGGAAAACGTCAAATCGTCCAGCGCGCCGTCGAACGGCATATTGGCGTCGCGGTATCCGACCGTGAGCCGACCGCCGGCGGCGAAGGGCTGCTTGCGTTCGACCGCCGCGTCAAAAATGCGTTTGCCGTCCGCGAACAGACAGAGGCGCTGGCCATTTTCCGACAGCGCGATATAGTGCCAGCCGCCGTCGGCGATCATGGCATCGAGCGCGGTGTGCTGCACGTTCCCCCATTTGTCTTTTCCGGTCTTGGGGTCCTTGCCGTTTCGGCCGAGCTTCGGGTCGGTGCGCACGACGAGGTAGCCGTTGTCCGTGAGAATATCCCAGAAGCCGCTCCAGAGCATGATGTGACGGACGCCGGGTTTCTGCTTCTCGAAACGGACCCAGAACCCGACGGTATATTCCGGCTTCGGCGCGTTCAGCGTGCAGGCGAGCGTCTGTTGGAACGCGCCGCCTTGCAAAGCCTTGCCGAAACGGCCGTCGGTCAGGCAGGCATCCGGAAGCACGGGCGGCTCGTTCTGTGCCGACTGCAGGTGCAGAACGGTCGGCTGGAAAACCAGCTTCACGCGGATTTTGTCCTTCCCTTTCGTATAGTGCGCGGGAATCTCGAATTCGTCTTCCAGCCAGCGGAGATGCGGATTGCGGTCGGCGCGATACCACGTGCGTTCGGCGACCGGCTGGCCGTCCACGAAAACGCATGCGCGCTGGCGTCCGAACTGCTGGTCGCTGCGGCGGCGCAGGCGCACGCCCTCGTTGTCCGGGCGGATCGCGACGGTGAACTCGGATGCGGTTTTGACGACGCGGCCGGCATCCGTCACTTCGCCGGGGACAAAGCCGCCGGAGATTTGGTTGTCCTCAAACGTGCAGCCTTCGTAACGGGATGTCAGCGTGACGGCGGCACCGTCCGACCGGTAGGCATGCGCCTGCTCGGCGGAAGGGTCGCCCACGTCAAGCGCGTCGGTCTGAATGAGCGTCGGCGAGTCGACACCATAGTAAAAAACCACGCCGTGGCAGTCGCGTGTTTTACTGAGCCTATAGAGTCCCCACCCCCAATGCACGTCGTGCCAGAGATTCTCCTGCCGCACGTCGACGCGGTTGTAGAACGGATAGCACTCGCCGAGCATATCGCGCGTCTGGGTCCAGCCGTCTTTGCTGTCCTGACAGGTGAGCGGTCCGCTGGAAGGACCGTGGAAGCCCCAGCCGAATCCGCCCCAGCTTTCGGCACCGTCGCTCTCGATCTTGGCGGTGCCGCAGCCGTCGACATAGAAACGGAAGTCCTCCTCGCAGGTCGCGCGAGACGCGAACGTGCAAGAGACCAGATGGCCCGTGCCGCGAATCGAGGCGTACTCGGTGTCCTCGCCGCCTGTCGGCGTGTAAGGCTCGCGGTACGCCGCGCGGAAATAGCCGCACTCGCTTTTCGGATAGACCGCCTTTCCCGGAGGCCGGACGGCGATTTCCGCCGCGATCTTGACGGGAAACGGAAGGTCGGCCGCGGCGGCCACTTCGATACGAGCCGCCTTCCAGAACGGCATCGGGAAGAAATTGTAGCCGTGCGCGGATTGGTATTTATCCCCCTCTTTGCCGATCTCCAAACCCTCCATGACCATGCGGGCGGAAGTCGCGCCGCGCACATTGCCGAAGAACGCGCCGAAGGGTACGTCGACGCACGGTTTCGCCAGATCATCGAAGAACAATCGAACGCGGATCTTCTGAAGCATGTCGGGATTGTACGGCGTCATGCCGAGCCTACAGGCGGCGACGGAGGCGCAACCTTGGATTTCCCAGACGGTTTGTTTTCCGCCGGGCGAGAGCGTCATGTCGGCCGTATGCAGCGCATTGCCGTCGGTCGGCTTGGGATCGGTGCCGGGCGAAACGGTGAGTGTGCGCCGAACGTCCTTCAGTCGCGGCAGAAATTCTTCGAACGTCGGCACGCCGTCAGGCGTGGCGTAACTGTGATAGACCACGGTGCCCCAGCCGCCGGGCGGCGTCAGCAGACGGAAGGAAGAGGTGATCTTGCAACCCTTGCGGAAAAACATCGGGAACCACGTGCGCTTGACCCAATTGAGATACATGTCGGTCAGCGGGGCTTCGAAGCCCGCGAGCGTGCCGAATTCGGAGGCTTTGATGGTGAACTGCGGTTTGTCGGCACCGTCGAAATAGAAGCGGTACACCGTGTCGGGCGCGTTGTAATCCGAGACCGTCTTGTTCTCCGGCGCGCCCCGGTAGCCGGGGTAGCCCCGGTGGTTGTAGAGCTGGTAGATGCAGCCGGGGCCGTCCACGTCGAAGATGACCCATTCCGCCGTGACGGGGTCTTGATAGAGCCACCACGACATGTCGCCGTTGCCGCCGTCCTTGGCCATGCTTCCGGTGTAGTCAACCTGCACGCCGCGTTTGAGAAAAGGCAAGGCCTCAACGTCGGTCAGACCGCAGAGGCCCTTGCTCCGCCGCACGTCCGTGTCGCCGTCGGCGGACGCGCGGTTCGGAACCGACGCCAGCAGGCAGACGGCGCACGACAGAACCGCACGGACAATTCTCAGAAAAGCCATCGATTCATCCCGCCCCCGTGTCACATTGCCTCACTTTTTGGCGGCGCGGGCTTTGTTGATCGCGGCGGCTGTTTTGCCAATCTCTTCGGCTGTTTTGCCGTTTGCCTTGGCGATCGCCTCGTAACCGATCTTGCGGTCGGCGTTCTCGGCCTTCACCAACGCGGCTTTTTCCGCCGCAAGACCGGCCTTGGGAGCCAGATATCCGTCGTCGCCCTCTGCGGCATGTCCCGATTGCACCAACTGCACGATCTCGGCGTGGCGCGCCTTGCGGCGTTCGCGCGCCTCGTCCTTGGCGTCCGCCTGCGCGAGGCACGCGACCCCCACGATCATTGCAACCGCGACGCTCAACACCCGCTTCATTCGCTTCATACGCGCTCCTCCTCCATCCTCGTCATTTGTCCACGTTCAGGAAATCTTCCAATTCCTTCTGCACCTTGAGATTGACGTCCATCGTGATGTGGATGGGCTTGATCTCGTGCTCGGTCTTGATCGACAGACACCCGCCGGCCGTCAGCCCCAGTGCGGACAACAGCAGCAGTGCATGCGTGCGACATCGCCCAGTACTCATGTTTCGCTCTCCTCGGGGCGCGAACGTAAACCGCGCCTACTGTTTACGGGACAAGTCCAGTCCCACGTTCAATAGCTTCTCCAAAGGCCCGTGCAAATTCAACTCTAAATCGACCGGTGCCGGCCATTCTTTGAAATTCGACTTGCCGTCCAGCTTGACCCGCAGCACGGCATCGCCGTCGACCTTGGGCGAGAGTTCCAACCGGATCGCATCGAAATCCATGTCGCTCAGCGCTTTCGACAACGGCACCTGGACCTCGCCCGTTACGCCCGCGCGTTCGAGCAACGCCCGCATGGGGGCGTTGCCATCCAACCGCAACTTGCCGCCCTGGCCGGGCAGCGAATAGAGGTATCCCGTTGAAAGACGCACATGACCGTTGTCGACTCCCACCGGAAAACGTCCATAAAGCACGCCTTCCATCTCGCCCTTGAAGGGCACCACCATTGCCAGCGCCTCGCCCAAGTCGATGCGGTCGGCATACACGTCGACGTCGGCCTTCGGATGTCTGGGGTCCAGATGCACGGAATACGCGTGGAGGGCACCCCCGCACCATGCCACTTCCGCGCGGTCCACGAACACCTCGCCGGGCGTCACTTGGAATTCGATCCGGCCTTTCCCCAGACGCACGTTCCCGGCCTGCGCAGACTCGAATGCCACGAACGGCCGACCGACCGTTCGCACGCTCACCCCGTACTCGAAAGGAACTGTTGCGGAAAGATCGCACACCTTCAGACTTTCGCGCGAAACCTGCACGCCCCCAAGACGCGCTTCGCCCTCGACGACCGGATGCGAGCCCAAAAACCGCACCCGCGCGTCGGCCGACGCGCGCCCCGACACGGCGGACGCCGCGTCGAAGCCGCGCAACAGCGAGCCCACGGCATCGTCCGCGCTCCATTCCGCTTCGGGAACATCGATCCCAACCGTCAGCCCCCCTGGGTCGGCAAGAGGAATCCGCGCACGCACCGACGCGCCGAAGCGACTGCCATCGACCGACGCATGCAAACTGGCGTCCATTGCCCCGTCCGCCGCACGGAGCGTCCACCCGCCAGGCACGATCCGCAATCCCTGTGTCTCCAAACGCCGCCACGTCAACCGCGAGCCTTCGTCCACGGCGAGACCCCGCGTCTGCGACCACAGGAAGGGAAGGTCTGTCTCGCCCCCCTCCAGCACAGCCGCATCTCCGGCACGCAGCCAGGCCCCGCGGACCGACACCCCCGCCCGAACCACCGCGTTCGACAGGCGCTCCGGGGCGGTCTCCGCAATCTCGACATGTGCGTCCGCCCGCTCGACACCCGCCTCGGCCCGCTGCGGCGTTCCCGTCGCGGACAGAGCCGCCGACACTTCGCGCGCCCACGCGTCCCCGGACAGCGAAAACCGCGTGGCGCCATAGGCCAAACGAACTGCGGCCCCCGTCTTGGCGCGGCAGGAAGCGCCGCCCGCGCGCACCGCCACATCCGCCTCAGGAACATTCGCCACCACGCGCCAAACCGGGTTTGATGCCAAACCATCCACCGAGGCGCTTCCGCTGAACTGCACGCCGCCATCCGGAATCGCGATGCCGCTTCTCGCCAGCGACGCGCTTTCCGCAACCCGCCCCTCGAACGCGCCTTGGGCCGACCGGTAAGGCGGCAGTGCGTCCAACGCCATCAGCGCGCCGCCCTTCACAGAGAGTCCGGGCCTCAAGAAATACGCGTCTTCCACGCGCAGCGCAGCCCGCAGCGAGCCGGGACGTGAACCGGCAACGCGCAGTACGCCGTCGACCGCCACTCGCCCCGCGCCGACGCGCCCCTTCGGCGTCGTCGCCGCCGAACGTCGCGCCTCGGCCGAGTAGCGCACCTCGCCTTGCCACAATCCCTCAGCGGCCTCCCGCGCCAAATCGCTCTCCACGTGCAGGCTTCCGCCATCTGTCGTCAACCGTGAAAACAGGGGCAACACGCGCGCGAGCACCTGCATGGCCGTGCGCCCCGGAAGATCGGCGTCGCACACGGTCCGGGCGATCCAATTGGTGGCCGTCTGCGACAGATGCACCGATCCGCGAACTCCCAGCAGACGGCCTTCTTCCTGCGCCGCCTGCAATCCGCCGCCGACGCGGAAGCCCGACACGCCCGCGCTGACCCGACACTGCACGTCCTGCGGAATGCCCGACGCCTCGACGCGAAACGTCTGGAAGCGAACGTACTCGCCGCGCGTCCCCCAGACAAGCCCGCTGTTGCGTCCCAATTCGAAATTTCCCTCGAAGGGCCCTATGCGCGTCCAACCGCCGCCCGACACAGCCCCGCGGACCGACGCGCTGCAGTTCGTCGGCAGCGCAGGAAGGCGCGCGGCCCACTCCGGGGCCGCCGAGCGCAACGCGGCCACCCAAGCGTCGACGCGCTTCGCCTTGGCCTCGGCCGAAACAGTCCACTCGCCGCTCCGCGCCGCCACGGTGCCGGACAGACGGGCCTCCGCACCCAGCGCATCCCGTGCGTCCGCCCAAAGCCGAAAGCGGCCGGTTTCCGAGCATCCCGCCGACTCCGGCTCGGCGACCGCGCCGAGATCGCAACGAAGGCAATCGATCTCGCGGCCGTCGGCCGCGCGCAACGGCACGCGAAGATCGTAGAGCGAAAATTCGCCGACCGGCGCGACGAACGGCGCAGGCGACCGCGATTTCACATCGTTTCCGCGTCCGCGCGCAGCCGCGTTCGACACGAGCGTCGAAAGCCGCGCCTGAAGCGCGGAATCGAGGCGCGCGCCCCGCCACACGAGCGGCGTCTCAACGCCCCGAAGGCGCACACGCGCAACCTGTCCGTGAATCGCATCGGAAAGCGCGAAACGCGCCTCGGCCCACTTGACGGTCAGCACGGGCTCTTCGCCGCCAAGACTGAAATCCTCGACTACGACGCGGGAAGCAGACAGATTTGCAATTCGGAAAGAAGCGTCGAAAACTCCGGCGCGCGCTAGCGCAGACCGCAACGCCCATTCGGCGCACGGTGCCCTGAACGTCCACGCGAGGAGGAGAAACGCAAAGAAACCGACCATCAACGAAACAACCACTCGGGCCACCACGCGCACCCGGTGCCCGCTCTTTCCAACCGTCTCTGCGTAAAACACGTTCATCGCGTACCGGAAGGTTTGGCCGGCCTCCGCGCGCTATTCCGGCTTGATGCCGAGACGCCGTTCGATGTCGCGATCACGCGCCCCGCCGAGCTTGACCGCCTGTCGATAGTACATCTCGGCCTCGGTCGTTTCTTTCGGGTTCATCTCGATCAGCAGCCAAGCCATGTTCTGGTAGCCGTCCGGCCGTTCCGGATTGGCTTTCATCGCACGGTCCAAAACGTCTATCGCCTTCGAGTAATGTCCGCAACCCACATGGCATCCGGCCGACAGAAGCAACACGCTTTCGTCCTTCGGAAAATCGGAGAGCAAATCCCCGATGATCACCTCCGCATCCGAGAAATGCTCCTGCCGCATGAGGCTGAAGGCCATCAGAAAACGAGCGTCGCGATTGTTGGGTGCCTGTTTCAACACGGCGATGAGCGTCTTCTCGGCGTCGTCGAAGCGGTCGACGGAAACCATGTCCTTGGCCCACTCCAAGTCATGCGCCACATCCCCCGCTTTGGCCGGCGCGACGGGCGTCGGCCCCGCGCCTTTGTTGTCCGGCGTCGATACCGCCTCCGTCTTCTTTTCCGCCACGGGAACGGCGGGGGCGGGCACCGGCGCGGCGGCTGGCGCCTCGTCCGACGCCCCACCGGTTTCGGCGCGCACTTTTGAAGCCAACGCCACGGCCGCGACCGTCATCCCGTTCGTCTCAGCCGCCCGCTTGCGCGCGGCACGCTTGGCTTCCAATTCGGCCGTATCCGTGACGGCGACCGTTCGCGCAGAAGCGCTGACATCTTCGAGCAAAATGCGGTCGACCTCCGTTTCGCACAGCGCCTTGCGAAAGCGGACCGGCGCAAATTCGGAGGACGTGATCATCGCCGCATTCTCGCGCTCAACGCGGTTGATCTCAGCCAGCGCCTTACGATAAATCTCGACCGCCTCCTTCGACTTACCGTCGACATAGGCGGCCTGCGCCTGTTCCATCAATGCGTTGGCTTCCTTGAGCAACTCGGAGACCTTGGGCTTATCTTCCTTGGCCCAAGATGCCGCCGGGACCGCACACGCAAGTATCGTCAGGACAACCAGTAGAACCGATCTGAAAAACGCCATGGCGAAAACTCCAATTGATTCTTTATGCTACCACAGTTTGGGAACGCCCTGCAATCGTCGTTCGCGCCCCGCGCCAGGGCGTTTTTATTTGACACAAGAATGAATGAAAAAGTGGCGATGGCTTTAAAAATCGGATTTCTTTCGTGGGCAAGGGTGCCCACGCTCCCAGAAAGCGCCACTTTTTCATCTGTCATGGCATCCAAATAAAAACGCCCTGCGCCCCGCGCTCCCGAAGTGCGGGAGGGGCGCATCTGCTGTTGTTGAGATCATTATTACGACTGCGGGCACGAACGCTTCGCACATGCAACCATGAGGGCATGCCGCGTCCCTCTCAGTGTCCACTGCGAACAGGCACAATGAGGCAAACGGCCGTGCCTTTGCCCGGCGTGCACGAAACGTCTATCCGTCCTCCAAGGCCTTCTATCCGCTCGCGGATGCTGAACAAACCAAACCCATTTTCCTTCCCCAATTCCGCCGAGGCCGCCCGTGAGAGTCCGCAGCCTTCGTCCCGAATCACGATGCGGACGCTTTCCTGATGCGGACTCGCCAATTCGACTTCCACCCGTTTGACACCCGCATGTTTCACCACATTGAACAACACCTCCTGTATCACACGGTAGAGGCAGACATAGGTGTCCGCGTCAATGGGCGGAAGAGTTCCGTCGCACCGCAGCGCCACGTGCAAGCCGAACTTCTCCTCCATCTGCTGCGCGGTCCATTTCACGGCGAAAGGCAAATCGCGCTCCTTCAACGCCGACACGGATATTTCCTGAACAAGCGAACGCGTCAAACGAAGCGAACGCGTCAGCATGTCGTCGACGCGCTTGAGCGTCGCCCCGGCCTGCTGGCCGACGACCGACTCCGCCACGCCGCTCAGCGCCATGCGGACCGCGACCAGAATCTGCTGCAAATCCTCATGGAGCACGTCGGCGAATGGAGCCGTCGCGCCGCTGCAACGTCCGCTCGCGCAAGACCAATTCACCTTTCCGCATCAGGTCGAAACGGAACGGAGACTTCTGGATGCTTTCGGCCGTGAACGGCATTTCCGTGATGTGCCGTCCGACCACTTCCTGCCGGGGCAAACCGAAAAGCTGGCACATGCACTCGTTCGCCTCGGTGATCGTTCCGTTCGGCGAGCCGATCAGAACGCCATCGACCGCGAAATTCAAGAGCTGTTGATACCGGATCTCGCTTGCGCCCCTGTCCTGTTCGGCCTGCCGTCGTTCGGCGTCCCGCTGATCAATCAAGTGCAGCCGCGCCTTTTCCAGCTCCCCGATTTTTTCCTGAAGCAATGCGTTGAGTCGATTGAAGTGGCTGGCCAGCGTGACTTGCTCGTAGGTCCCGACCTCCTCCGCCACGAGTCCCGTCTGTCCCTCCGCGATCCCCCGAATGGTTTCCGTCAGCCGCCAAAGCGGGTGGGTGACGCGCCGGGCCACCCAGATTGCCACCGCCATGCTGAGCGCAAAGACGACCAACCCCACGAGCCCCGATCGCCAGACCAACGCGTCCAAACGTCGGTTGACCTCCGTCAACCGAACGCTGGCCCCAAACAAGTATTTCCTCCCATGCGCGTCCGTGTGCGGAATCAGGGCGAATCAAATCTCCCCCCACTTGTCGCGATTGTTGCGGAACGTCTTGCGCATCGACGCAAACGTGTCGGCATAGAGTTCGGGGTTGGAATGCGGCTCGAAAAAGTGGGCGTGCTTGTTGTTGGTCGCGATCTTGTCCGGCGAGGTCGCCGTCGTAAACACGATGCGTCCATCGATCGCCATCAGGCTCCAAATGTACTCGAGTCCTAGCTCGACGCACAGCCGGTTGTTGCGGCCCACAATTTTCTGGAACTCGGCCACCGACACCGAATCTGGTCCGGTGATCCGATCATGATAGTCGTCAGGAAGGATCGCGCCGGCCAGTGTGGCAACGGCCTCGAGTTCGGCGTCGATTCCTTCCAGCAAAATCTGCTTTTGCTTGGTGTAGAACTCAACCGACGTCAGCACCATAATCAACATGTTGGCACCGATCAGCGCCAACAAGAGTTGCTGGTGAACCGTGATCGGTCCCCACCGATGCTTTTTTTTGCCGTTTCTCTCACTCGCATGAACGCATTCCCACGAAAGGCATGCCCCTTCCCCGCCGATCATTCGTCCCCGTTGAATGTCATTCGCAGTCTAAAAAACCGCGACGGTCCCGGATACTCGACGGCTTCGCGCAGCGTCGCGGTCTCGGTCTCTTTAGACAGCGGAGACGCCGATGATCGCGGCCGACTCGGCGGCGGACGGATCGGCGGGATGGTATTGGATCTCCGTGATGCGCAGGTACTGCTGGCTGGGGATCGGGGCTCCCGCGTACGTGTACGTCGCGATCAGCAGATTCGTCGCGTCGTACAGATTCACCGTCCCGCCGCGCGCCGAAAGCTGGCCGTCGTAGTTGCCCTGCACGAAACGCCGCTGCCCGCCGGTCGGACCGCTGGCACGCGACCGGAAGGAACGGGCGTCTTTCACGAGGTGCAACAACCCGATGTAGTTCGTCGACGCCAGCCCCGAGCCAGCCGGAATCACCGTGCCCGGTTTGAACGTGTAACCGATCTGCCCCTTCACCTGCCACCCCGAAATGTCCACCGCTTGCCCCGTCGTGTTGCGCAAGACCACATACTCGTTCGACTGCGTGTTGCCCATCGGCAGGAAGTCGAGCGAGTCGATCGCGACCATGCCCGGCACATTGGTTTGCGCCGCGTCGGGAATGGGCACACCGTTGAAAGTCGGACGGCCGGAACCGGTCTTGAAGAGAAACGCCCGTCGCGGCCAGAAGTAATTGGTGACGACACGCTCGACCTCTTCGCGGGGGCGGTTGGCCACGAAGTTCGTATGGAAACCCCAACGCGCCGCGTCGAGGTCGCCGTCCGTCCACGACGAGGGGTCCGCCGGATCGGGGTCGACCGTCGCGACAATCTCACGCATTTTCGTTTCAAAGATGCCGTCCGTCGAGCCCGGCGGCTGCAGGAGCGTGTCCATGAGCGTCCGCATGCGGCGCACGAACATCTGGCGCATCTCGGGAATGGCCCACACGACGTTGTAGAAACGCGAGCCGACCCCCGCGCTGAGCGCGTTGTTCGTGTACATCGTGTCGTCGAAATAGCCCTTGGCCGAAGTGTAGTTGTGCCCTTGCGAGAGGTCTACGTCCCAGATGATGGGCCACTACTCCCCGGTGACCTCCGTGTCGCGGTACAGGTAATAGTTTTTGTGGCCGTGGTCGGCGTCGCTGTTCAGGTAGCGCGTCGCCAGATAATTCACCGTCGAGGCCACGTCGATGCTGTCGTAGGCATAGAGTTGGCGGCTCGTCCATGCGATCGTCGTGTCGGGCGCGTCGTAGCACGCTTGGAGGTCGGAGGTGTCTTCGTCTTTGCGCGTCTTCTTCTCGGCGCAGTAGAGAAAGTTCGTGCTGTAGATTTTGTAGAGCGCGCCGTCGGGATCGAGCCCGTTGCGCTCCAGCATCCGGTCGCCGCCGTCCTCCACCACGTCCAAGACGCCGTGGAACACGCCGTTGAGCTGGACGCGCACGGGGAAGGCGTAGTGGTAGGGCGCGCCCGTCTGCCGGCCGACCCAGTGCGAAAACGTGTTGCGCGTTTTCGTTTTGTCGGCATAGTTCGAGAGCAGGTTGAACCCCTTCACGCGCCGCTCGTCCGCCCGCCAGAGGAACGAGCAATTGTCGTTGAAGTTGAAGTTGTAACTTTTCTTGGCAAAACCGCGCGTGGACTGGCCGTGCAGCGACTGCTCGATGTTGTCGTAGAAATTCGTGAGGTAGTAGCAGCAGCCCCGGAAGCTCGTCGCCGTCGGCCCGTTGGTCGGAGACCCCTGCACGAACCACTCCAGCACCGGCAGGCCGCTCGACGCCGTCGACGCGTCCTGCGCCACCGTGCCGTAATAGCGCGGCGAATCCAGCGGGTCGAGATAGGCGGGCAGATACGTCACCGTGTTCGACACGTCCCTTGCCTCGAAGCGCCAGCGGAACATCTGCCCGGCCAGCACATTGGTTGTCGGCAGCGAGGCCGAATAGACGCCGTCGCCGGCCGTCGCGTCCGGCGCGACGCCGTCGTCGCGCAGAACGTTCGTGCAGGACTCCGCGCTCCACATCGGCCCGAACACGGCCCGCACGGACGAAACCGCGAACTTGGTTTTGAGCACTTTCACGGTGACGGTCAGAGGCGGGCTCGAAGCCGTGCCGAGCGGACGCGGCACGTCTGGGTCCTCGGGCGCGGCGTCGTAGAGCAGCGGCCCCGCCGTCCCGGCCCCGTTCGCCGAGCCGGGCGTGGGCACGCTGAAATAGACCGGCGTGCTGGTCGTCTCCACGCCGACTCCCACAACCTCGGGCAGCAGCAGGAAGTCGGAACTGTTCGCGGCCGAATTGAGGCCTTGGATCGCCAGCAGGTTCGTGCCGGACACCAGCCACTGGTTCGAGACCGCGTAAGTCCACCACGTGTTGATGATCGATTCGTCCACATACGTGTTCGCCTTGGTGTTGTAGGCCATCGCGTTGGTGCAATTCGCGCGGCCCACCTCATGGCCGTTGACGTAGCCGACGAAGCCGTCCTCGTACCTCATGCGCAGCGTGACCGTCGACACGAGCGCCGTGGACGGAACGTAGAACAGGCGGCGGAAGCAGAGCGACGTGTTGACCTTGTAGAACACGTTTGAACAGTCGCCGGACGGCGACGTGCCGATCCACGGCCAGAACCCGCCCGTCGTGTCGTAGCCGATACCGGTTGCGCCCGTCCTCCAAGACGAGTCGTCGAACGACGGGCTCACGTTCCAGCCGCCCGGCTGGTCGTGTCCCAAATGCCCGGCCGCGTAATCCGTGTTGGTGTAGACGTTCTGCCCCTCGGCCGAGGTCAGCACGCGATACCGCCCGACTTCGCCGGAGGCCACATACGTCGTGGAGGTCTGCGTGAACATGCGCCCGTACGACACATCCGGCGGCAGAGCCGGGAAACTCGGCGCAAACGCGTCCACGAGGACCGGCTGCCCGTTCGTCGGATCGGGCTTGTAGAGCCCCAAATACTCGCCGCTCTTCGACAGGCTGAACCCCGTGTGAAGCGGCTCGGCCGGATCGGTCCGGTTCTTCCCGGAAGCCCAGACCAGCAACATGCCCTTGGCGGCGATGGTCACGTTCGGAAACTGCCACTGCGTCATATTGCTAGCCTTGTCCGTGAGCCACCAACCGTCCAGACACACGGGCGAGGCGTCGGAATTGTACAACTCGATCCAGTCCTCCCGGTCGCCGTCCTCGTCTTTGATGCCGTTCGCATTGTCGGCAAGGATTTCTGAAATGCAGACCCCCGCCCATCCCGTTGCGGCCAACAGGAAGAGGCCCACCATGCAGACGATCAACCTGTTCATCCTGAATGCCACGACCACCCGCTTCCATTATCTTTTTACGGTTTATTATAGTCGCACCGCAAAACGGAAGGCAGGCGCCGAAGGGCGCGCGGACGCGGGACGTTTCATTGACCTCAGCCGCTTGGCCCCTCGACAAGCGCAGGGCCGACAGGGTCAGGCAAAACCGTAGAACTCCCGCGCGGCCGCCGCGAAATCGTCCGGGACAACGTCCTCGATCTGGAGGGCCGAACCGGAAGGCAGCCGCAGAGAAATCCCCGTGGCGGTCAGCATCAGACGGGGATGGCCGCGCCTCAATTCCGGCGCGCCGTACCGGGTGTCGCCCGCAATCGGATGGCCGACGCTGTAGAGGTGGACGCGGAGCTGGTGGCGACGCCCGGTCAGCGGCCAAAGCCGCACCAGCGAATAGGCTCCCGCGACGCGCACCCGTTCGAAGCGCGTCTCCGACGGCTTGCCGCGCAGGTCGTCGACACCCATGCGCCCCGACCCGAACTCGCGGATGGCGCGCGCGATCACGCCGGACGCATCGGGCAGAGCGCCGTGGACCACGGCCAAATAGGTCTTGCTGACCTCGCGCCGCTCGAACGCGAGGCAGAGCGTGCGGTGCGCCTCCGGCGAGAGCGCGTAGAGGATAACCCCGCTGACCTCCTTGTCGAGGCGATGCACCGGATACACGCGCAGGCCGCCCAGTTGACGCTGCACCTGCGCCGACAGACAGGCCGCATCTTCCGCCCGCTCGGGAACGGCCGCCTGCCCGACCGGCTTAAGCACGGCCACGCAGTCGTCGTCCCGATGGAGGATCGTGATCACGCCGTCTGCATCCCTTCGCGCGGCTGCGCCGCAAGGCGTGCGCGCCTCATGCCTGAAAACCGGCCAACGCGCCGAAGTCGAGCGTGGCGAAATAGTCTTCCGGCGTCTCCGCGCGGCGGATCTGCGCCACGCTGCCATCCTCGCGCAGCAACAGCTCGGCGGAGCGCAACTTGCCGTTGTACTGGAAACCCATCGAATAGCCGTGCGCGCCCGCGTCATGGATGACCACCCAGTCGCCGGGAACCAGCTCGGGCAGGGCGCGGTCGACCGCGAACTTGTCGTTGTTCTCGCACAGCGAGCCGGTCACGTCGCACACGACATCGCACGGACGGTCCGCCTTGCCGGGCACCGAGATGTGGTGGTACGCCCCGTACAGCGCGGGACGCATCAGGTTCGCCATGCAGGCGTCGAGCCCGACATAGGTCTTGTAGGTCTTCTTGACGTGGCGCACGCGCGACACGAGGAAGCCGTACGGTCCCGTGACCATGCGTCCGCACTCCATGTAGAGCTTGAGGGCCGGATGGCCTTTGGCCAGAATGCGCGCCTCGTAGGCGCGGCGCACGCCTTCGCCCACGCACTCGATACCGACCGGCTCCTGTTCGGGACGGTAAGGGATGCCAATGCCACCGCCCATGTTCACGAACTCGAACGCGGTACCCAGCTCGCGCGACAACTCGACGACGAGATCGAACAGGATCTCCGCCGTGTCGATGAAGTACTGCGGGTTCAACTCGTTCGAGGCCACCATGGTGTGCAGGCCGAAACGCTTGACCCCTTTCCGCTTCAGCAGGCGATAGCCCTCGAAGAGCTGCTCGCGCGTAAAACCATATTTCGCCTGCTCCGGATTGCCGATGATCGCGTTGCCGCCCTTCAGCGGACCGGGGTTGTAGCGGAAGCAGACCAATTCCGGAAGGCCCGCGCATGCTTCGAGAAAGGAGATATGGGAAAGGTCGTCGAGGTTGATGATCGCGCCCATCGCCTTCGCCTTCACGAACTCCTCCGCAGGCGTGTCGTTCGAGGTGAACATGATGTCTTCGCCCAAAACGTCCATCTTTTCGCAGAGCAGCAGCTCGGGCAACGAACTACAGTCCATGCCGAAGCCTTCCTGCTTGAGGATCTTCATCAGAAAGGGGTTGGGGCAGGCCTTGACCGCAAAGTATTCCTTGAATCCGGGATTCCAAGCGAAGGCGGCCTTCAGACGGCGCGCGTTCTGCCGAATACCTTTTTCGTCGTAAATGTGGAAGGGCGTCGGGTGCGATTTTTGAATCTGTTCAAGTTGCGCGAGCGTGAAGGGCAAGGTCTTGACGGGCATGTCCGATTACTCCATGTGCGTGCGATGTTTTCAATATACATTTCCCCTCCCCTCCGCGCAACGGGTTTCTATGCGTTCGCACAACGAACGGACGCGTGATCGATTCCCGCGATTGTCGGGCGCTGCGTTTTCTGTTTTACTGGTCTCAACCTTCTCGTTCTAGGAATCCCATCCCCATGCCTCCGATCCACTACTACGCCGACCTGCACATCCACTCCCACTATTCGCGGGCTACCAGCCCTTCTTGTACGCCAGAAAGCGTCTTCCGCTGGGCGCAGCTGAAGGGTGTGGGCGTTTGCGGCACGGGCGACTGCACGAGCGGCAAAGTCTGTGTCGTCGAGGCCGACGGCAAAGTCAGTTGGGAACAGAAAGCTCCGAACTGCAACGACCTCTGGATCCAGCCGGGAGGCTCAATCCTCTTCTCGACCGGTCACGGTGCCAAGGAGGTCGCGAAAGACGGCAAGGTCCTGTTCGAATACAAGAGCACGGCCGAAATCTACGCGGTGCAGCGCCTCGCCAACGGCAACACGTTCGTTGGCGAATGCACCACGGGGCGACTGCTGGAACTGGCTCCGAACGGCTCTGTCGTCAAGGAGGTCCGCCTGCTTCCCGCCGACAAACCCGGCGGCCACGCCTACATCCGCAACGTGCGCGTGCTCAAAAACGGCAACTTCCTCGTGGCCCACTACGGCGGCCGCTACGTCGCGGAGTACGCGCCAGACGGCTCAGTCGTCTGGACCTTCAAGACGCCCGGCGGCCCGCACAGCGTCGCGCGCCTCGCCAACGGCAACACGCTGATTGCCTGCGGCGGCAACGGCACGCCCTGCCTCATCGAGGTCACGCCCGAAGGCAAGACCGTCTGGCAGCTCAGCAACCAAGACCTGCCCGGCGCGCCGCTCAAGTTCCTCACCGGTTTCCACAAGCTGCCGAACGGCAACGTGCTCCTCAGCAACTGGGTCGGCCACGGCAAGTTCGGCACCGCCCCGCATCTGTTGGAGGTCACGCCCGACAAGAGGGTGGTCTGGTCGTTCAACGACCACGCGACCTTCAAAACCGTCGCCACCGTGCAGGTCTTCGGCGACGGCGATGCGCCCCTCAGCGGCGAAGGCGTGCATTGAGGGGGTTCAATTCCGATGTTTCCGTTTCCGTCCCCGCGTGGTAACATAAAGCGGATTTTTTCATACGGGGTCGGCTTTTGCTGCGCCCCTTTTGTCTCTATGGTTCAAGGAGTATTCACATGGCTCTCGGCGTCGGCATCGTCGGTCTTCCCAACGTGGGCAAATCCACCCTTTTCAACGCGCTCACGCGCGCCCAAAACGCCGAAGCGGCCAACTACCCCTTCTGCACCATCGAGCCGAACAAGGCCACCGTGCCCGTAGCCGACGCGCGCCTCGACGCGCTGGCGAAGATCGCGAACCCCGCCCAGATCGTCAAGGCCACCGTGGACTTCATCGACATCGCCGGACTCGTGCGCGGCGCCAGCAAGGGCGAGGGCCTCGGCAACAAGTTCCTCGCCAACATCCGCGAGACCCAGGCCGTTTTGCAGGTCGTGCGCTGTTTCGCCGACGACGACGTCGTCCACGTCGAGGGCGGCATCGACCCGATCCGCGACATCGAGATCATCGAGACCGAACTCGTCCTCGCCGACATGCAGTCGCTCGAAAAGCGGATCGACCGCGTCGGCCGCCAAGCCCGCGTCGACAAGGAGTTGCGCAAGGAGGCCGAGGCGATGGAGGCGCTGATGAAGCACCTCAACGAGGGCCATCCCGTCCGCACCTATCCGCGCGGCGAAGCCGACCCCATCGAGAACACCTTGGTCGAGCTGCAGTTCCTCACCGACAAGCCGGTGATCTACTGCGCCAACGTCGGCGAGGGCGACCTCGGCACCGAAAGCGCCCAAGTCGTGCGCGTCAAAGAATATGCATCTGGGAAGGGCTGCGACGTGGTGGTCATCTCCGCCAAAATGGAAGCCGAGCTGGCGGGCCTTTCCGACGCCGAGCGAGACGACTTCCTCGCCTCGTACGGTCTCAAGGAAAGCGGCCTCGACCAGACGGTCCGCATGGCCTACCACACGCTCGGCCTCGCCAGCTATTTCACGGCCGGGCCCAAAGAAGTCCGCGCTTGGACCTTCCACCGCGGCTGGGCCGCGCCCAAATGCGCGGGCGTCATCCATACCGACTTCGAGCGCGGCTTCATCCGCGCCGAGGTGATCGCGTACGACGACTATGTCCGCCTCAACGGCGAAGCCGGCGCCAAAGCCGCCGGCGTGATGCGCGTCGAGGGCAAGGAATACCTCGTGCAGGACGGCGACGTCATGCACTTCCTCTTCAACGTCTGACGCGTCGCCCCATCTCGTCATCTGCCGAGCAAATCGGCTATACTAACGGCATGTCGAAGATGTTGATAGCGTTGCTTGCCGGATGTACGTTCATCCTTCGACTCAGCGCCACGACATCCCCCGTGATTATTTCCGAATTCATGGCCGAGAACGACGGTTACCTCCTCGACTCGTTCGGCAATTCCTCCGACTGGCTCGAACTCCAAAACACCACGGGCCGCCCGATCAACCTGGAGAACTGGTCCCTGACCGACAGCGCCAAGTCGCCCGCCAAGTGGCTCATCCCCGCCGTGACGCTTCCGCCGTGGGGCACGCTCCTCATCTGGGCGTCGAACGCGGACCAGCGCGATCCCACGAAAGAACTCCACACGAATTTCGCGCTGAGCAAAAGCGGCGAATACCTCGGGCTCTACGACACCAACCGCGTTCTGGTGTACGCCTACGCCCCGACCTTCCCCGCCCAGTACGAGAACGTTTCCTACGGCGTCGCAGTCAGCGTCTCCACCAACACCGTCGCGCTCGTTTCCAACACCTCGCCCGTCACCGCCTATTGTCCGGCCGACGACAACCTCGGCACCGTTTGGCGGCAACGCGGTTTCGACGACTCCGACTGGGCCTCCGGCACGCTGCCCGCCGGCTACGGCACGAAGAACCCCTCGTGGGTGTCCGAGGTCAACTTCAGTCTGCTGGAGTTGGCCCAGGGCAAACCCGGCGTCTACCTCCGCTCGTCCTTCGACCTCGGCGACGCCGGCGGCGTCCTGTCGCTGAGCTACAACATGACCTACGACGATGGTGCGGCCGTGTTGATGTTCGATCTCTCGCGTCAGCTCGGCCGTTATGCCCCACGCACGCGCTGGGTCGAACTCTTCCTCATCGGCGGAGACTCCCTAGGCCTTTCGTCCGCCAACTACGCGGGCCTCTACGTCTTCGAGGAACGCGTCAAGGCCGGCGACGACCGCGTCCCCGTCGACGATATCGTCTCGCCCGCAGACACCTCCCAGCCGACACTCTCGGGCAGTTACCTTTTCAAGGCCGACCGTCTCGACGCCGACGAGTACGGCTGGCACACCCCGCACAAGTATCCCAACAGCACCGACCGCTACGTCGTCATCGCCTATCCCAAACTCGCCGATCTCCAGCCCGAACAGCGCGACTTCCTCGTCAACCGTTTCAACACCGTCGAAGAAATCCTTTTCGGTTCCGGCCCCATGAACCCGCAGACCGGCGTCTCCCAGTACATCGACCTGCCCTCCTGGGCCGACTTTCACATCTGCAAGATGTTCTCGATGGACGTCGACATCTTCACCCTCAGCTCGTGGTTTCACAAAGACCGGAGCGGCAAGATCATGGCCGGACCGCTCTGGGACTTCGACCGCTCCCTCGGCCCCTACGGCTACAGCGAAGCCTCGTTCCCGAACGTCAAACGTTGGGCCGCCTGGACGTTCGCCTCCGAGCCCTTCACGCGCAGCGACATCTGGGGCAAGCTCCACGCCCAGCCCGCCTTCCGCCGCCTCTACTGGGACCGCTGGGCCGAACTGCGCCAAGGCGTTTTTTCCGAAACCAACCTCGCCGCCACGATCACGCGGCTCAAGTCAGAACTGCCCGAGGCCGCGGCCACCCGCGACTACACCAAATGGGGACAGTGGCCCACCAACGACGCCTTCGGCCGCACGCATTCCGGCGAGGTGGCCTGGATGACGTGGTTCGTCACCAACCACGCCGCGTGGATCGACCAGAACCAAGCCGTCAAAAGCCTGCTGCTCAAGCCCGTCGCCTTTTCGCAAGCTTCCTGCGTCCGTCCCGCAGGCGCTTGGGTGCGCGTCACGCTCACCGCACCCGAAGGCGACCTCATCCGCTACACCCTCGACGGCACCGATCCCGCCCTCTGGGACAACACCGCCAGCCCCTCCGCCAACGCCTGCGCATCCGGCGCGACGATTTGGATATCGTCCTCCGCCCAGCGACTGGAAAGGCGCTCCGCCCACGCCGGGCTACGCCGGCTACCGGGAATGGTTTGGTCTGCGCGGCCTGTCGTCCGCCACGGCCGACGACGACGGCGACGGTGTCGCCAACCTGATCGAGTACTACACCGGGGCCGACCCCCTCGACCCAAGCGACGGCGGACGCTCGGACATGCAGGCCTTCACCGTAGGCGAAGAGGGTCTCAGCATCTCGTACCACCAAGCGCTCGACCGCAGCGACGTGACCGCCTCGCTCCAAGTCTCCGAAGATCTGCTGGACTGGGCCGACATCGACAGCGCCTACCTCAACGTCGAGAACGTGGGCGACGGTTATCTCTGGACGCTTTCGCTCCCCTCCGAGGAGGTCGAGGCCTACCGTCAGCGCTACTTCCGGCTCAGCGTCTCCCCCGCCGCCACAACGACAGGCGCGGGCACACTCGCGCCCATCCTCCCGTGACCCGGGCAGAGGGGACCTTCCGAAAGGACGCCGAATGCGAGTCAGATGCGTCTCGACGCGTCTCGGTTACGCATTCGACTTCTTGCCGTAGCGGCGGCATTTCACCCCCGCCTCTTTGAGCAGCCGCTCGGCCTGCTTCGTGAACGCGTAGTCGCCGCCGTAGACAACCTCACGGATACCCGCGTTGATGATCATCTTCGCACAGGTCAGGCACGGGCTAATGGTCACGTAAATCGTCGAACCGGCCAACCGGATGCCATGGTACGCGGCCTGGCAGATAGCGTTCTGTTCCGCATGCACGCAAACGCATTCTTCCAAGCTGGAACCGGACGGCGCCTTTCCCGCACAGCGCGGGCAGCCGCCTTCAAAACAGTTCTTCACACCGCGCGGCGTGCCGTTGTATCCCGTCGAGATGATCCGATGCTCCGACACCACCACCGCCGCCACCTTGCGGCGGGAACAGTTGGCGCGGGTCGCCGTCACCTGTGCGATTTCCATGAAATAAGTGTCCCAGTCAGGACGCGGATCTGCGATTTTCGTTTTTCTAGCCATGCGAGTGCCTCCCGAGTGCGATGCGTGGATTGATTTTACGAAGGCGCAGGCGCAGATTCAACCGCAATCGTCCTTTCCCCGACGCCGATTACGCATTCCGAACTTGTATACGGGCGCAGTTTCCGTTACAACTGTAACGTTGTGAAGATTCTTTTTCTATTCATCGATGGTTTGGGCCTTCGCGAACCTGCGAAGGACAATCCGGTGCATGCCGGTGTTTGCCCCACCTTGTGCAAACTGATCGAAACACAGTCTGTCGCCATCGACGCCTGCATGGACACGACGGGCCTTCCCCAGAGTGCCACGGGCCAGACCGCCATGTTCACGGGCGTTAACGCCGCCCAACACATGGGCCGCCACTGCGAAGGATTTCCGGGGCCTTCCCTCCGCAAACTCATCGAGGAAAGCAACCTTTTCATGATCCTCACCCGCAAGGGACTGCGCTGTCGCTTTGCAGATGCCTACATGGTGGACAACGTCGACGACATTCGCGTGCGCCGATTCAAATCCGTGACCACAGTGATGGCACTGACGCAACCCGAATCGATTTGCGTGCAGGACGACCTCTTGGACAGCCAGGCGGTCGCCCACGACATCACGCGGAACAGCCTGCTCGAAAAGGGACTCGCCGTCAAGGTGATCGCCCCCCAACAGGCGGCCGAGCATTTGCTCCAAGTGGCACAGGCCAACGATTTCACGCTGTTTGAGTTCTTTCTCACCGACCTCGCGGGCCACTCGTGCAATTACGACCACGCCTGCGAAACGCTCAAGATGCTGGATCAGTTCCTCGACGCGGTCGTCACGCTCTGTCGAACGGCAGGCATCTTGTTGATCCTCACCAGCGACCATGGCAACATCGAGGACATGGGCACGCGAGGGCACACGCGCAATCCGGTGCCGCTCATCGCGGTGGGTCCCGGCGCGGAGGCGATCAAGGCGAACGCTACGAGCCTCACTGACATCACGCCCCGCATCACGCGCCTGATGGTCCCGGGTTACGTGCCAGCGGTGCCTCGCACGCCGACCGCGACGGACGCCTAGAACAAGAAGGGCGCGGCCAAGCCGCGCCCTTCTTGTTGCAGACCGCACTCCACGAAACGGTCAGGCCTTCGCCTGCTTCGAGGCAAAAACGCCGAGGCCCAGCAGATAGAAGAGGCAGGCCAGCAACACGAAGATCAAGCCGTTCGGCCCCATCGCTCCCTTGACCGCGCCCATGATCGGCGGGATGATCGCGCCGCCCGCGATGGCCATCACCATCAGCCCGGAAATCTCGTTCGCCTTCTGCGGCAGCCGATTCATGGCTAAACCGAAGGCCATCCCGAAAATATTGGAGATGCCCAAACTGGCGACGAACACGCACGACAACACCGCCGTCGCCTCCTTCAGGAACAGCATCGACACCGTGCCCACGATCGCCAGCAGCGCGCTCAGCGGGAAACATTTGGCGGGCGAGAACTTCGCCAGAATCATCGCGCCCACAAACGAGCCGATCGTCTTGGCCACGAAATAAACCGTCGGCCCCATCGCGGCCTCATTCTTGTCCAACGAACAGACTTCCTTCAAGTAGTGCGGGATCGAGTAGTTCATGCCGACATCCACGCCGACCGCAAACAGAATGCCCGTGAACATGGCGAGGATAAAGGGATTCGCCAACAGCGACAGACAGCCGCCGAACGTCGCGTGGGATTCCGCGACCTCTTCCCGCTTGACCGGCGTCGCCGCCAGCCAAGCCGCCGCCACCAACGTAATGCCCGCGTAAATCGGGAAGATGAGCTTCCAGTTGCCCAGCGTCTTCGCCGCCAGTCCAGCGACGATCGGGCTGGCCGCCGCGCAGAGCGCCTTGACGAACTGCCCCAACGACAAGCTGCTGGTCAATTTCTCGGGCTTGACCACGTTGCTCATCAGCGGCGGCAACGCGGCTTGGATCACCGTGTTGCCGATGCCCATGAGCGCAAACGCCGCGTAGACGGCAGCCTTCGTGTAGGACACCATGGGCAGAACCATCGCCACGGCCGTGATCGCCAAACTCACCAGCACCGTGTTCTTGCGACCCAGCCGTCCCGTCACGATGCCGGTCGGAATAGAGACGACAAAGAACCAGAGGAAAATCATCGAGGGCAGGAAACTCGCCATCGAATCCGACAGTTTAAAATCATCCTTGACATAAAAAGTGGCAGTTCCGACCACGTCCACAAAGCCCATCACGAAAAAGCCGAACAGAATCGGCAGCAACGCCAAAGTACCCGCCCCGGTCTTATTCTCAGAACCCATTGTTTTTCTCCTTGCACGTAATTACGGCCTGTCCGATGCGAATCCCAAGCGCCAGACACACCGTATGGGAACAGAGTATACACAAAAACCTCCCGGTTTGCACCGGGAGGTTTTTCATTTCTGACGAACATCCGTTCAGGCGTCCAACTTGACGCCCGCCTGACGCATCACACGCTTGATCGCGTTCAGCGCCTTCTGGTCCTTGCCGGATATCTGTTCGGCGCGCAACAGCAAGTCGCACAGACGACCGTTGACAGTCAACTGGGGACGGTTGCCACCGGGCTCCGCCACCGCGCCATTCGCCGAGGCGAAAGCTTCGATCTCGTCCTTGAACGCGAAGAACGCGGGCGTTTTCTTCTGCTTCTCGCTCCACGTCAGCTTCAGCGCCTGCAGCCGCAGTGCGAACTGCTGGGCGGAAACGCCGTAGCGCTTCTTAAGCCGCAGCGCCATCTCCCACGTCCAAGTCTTCGGCGTCAGGCCGAGCTGGCCGACCGTCGACTGCAGCGAACACGCCGGCATCAGGAACGCGCCGGCGAAACGCTGCACGAACGCGGCCTCGTCCACCACCGTCTCGTCCGCACTCAACGCCTCACGGTCGACGCCGTACTGCTTGCGCGTGAACCAATAGATTCGGCCCAGCTCGCAAACGGCCCGCCAAACCTGCAGCTCGGGCTGTTTCTTGAGACGCGCATTCAGGAAGATGATCGCGTTGCGGCTGGCGCAATCGTAGGCCGAAAAGCTCGGGCAACCATCCGGAAGGTCCAGGAAAACCACGCGGATGCCCGCCGCCTCGAACTGCTCGATGCAATCCGTCACGACGGCGCAGGCAAGGCCAAAGCCGCGGCGCACCCAAGCCGCCAGACACTCGGCGCCCATCTCGGTCGGTGCGAACGGCGCATACAGCGGAACGTCCGACGGACGGAGCACGCCGCAGAGCTTCTCCAACTCGGTCATGCGATCGGCCACTGTCTGGCACATGATGTGGGCGGCCTTCACCTGCTCCGCAGCCGCCGCGACATCGAACGGCGTCAGCATGACACATTCCACCTGCGCCGCGGGCGGCGCGGCGTTCTGCCACACGTCGGTCTCTTGGAAGAGATCGTCCAACCGCACGTTCAACTGCTTGGCGATCCGATACAACACCCGGCCGGATGGCAGATGCTTGCCCTTCTCAATCCATCCGAGAGGGCCGGCGCGAATGCCAATTTCAGTGGCCAACCGAATCTGCGAGATGTGCTGAATCTCGCGCAGTTGACGAATGCGCGCGCCTACGCGCAATGCGATTTCCCGCTCAGCCGGCGTCTTATGTTTACCCATTGTCGTTCTCCTTACTTTCCTCTCGTGCGTTTCAAAACAGTCCGCATTCTTGACATTTTTGTCCAGCCAATCAACAATAACGCTCGCGGCGCAGCGCTCGCCAACATACGAGTTTCTCTTCAAGCCATACGAGCATTCTTCACTCAAACAAGCCGACAATATCGTCAACGCGAAAACATTTTCCGACACAAAATTTATATATGTTACCGATTTTCTTTCCCGGGTTCAAGGCGATTTAATGGAAAGTTAACGCTCGCCGTTGTCGGACGTCCAGCCGATCAGAGTCGAATCCATGCCGGCGGCGCTGTAGGGCGTGAACGTCCCGGCGCGGCACGCGAACTCCCACTGCGTTTCCGTGGGCAGGTCGAACTCCACGCCGGAATACGTCCGGAGCTTGCCGATCACCGAATCGTCGGCCACGGCGTGGATCGGTGTGGTGTTGGGCCAGTCGTAGCTGTCGCGCTGGCCGCGCAGCGCCACGTAGTAGACGCTGCCCACCGGACAGAGCGGATCGATCACACCAATTTGGAGGCCGCTTTCCGTCGTGGGATTCGCTCCCCCAGCCCAAATGGAAACGCCCGTATTGACCCAGATGTTCGAATACTGCGCCTGGGTCGTCTCGTACACCGCCATGTAGTAGTCGCTCGAGAACGAAACCATCCGCCTAGGATATTTTATCAACGAATTAGCGGGCGACGAAGTCAAATTCGCCTCCGGTCCCGTCATGCCGATGCCGCTCTCCGCACCCGCCGCAGGAATCTTGCGCATCAAGAGCTTGGAGGTCTTGTAGATATCGTTCCCGAATCCGCCGGGGAACGCCGCCTTCGATGTGTAGAACCGTACGGATTTAGGGACCGTGAGATCCACCACCATGAATTGCGGCGGCGCGTTCGTGGCCCACGCCGTCAGGTGCGCACGGATTTTGCCGCCCTGGATCAACTGGCCGGGCCAGGTCTTTTCCGGACGCCATGAAATCGTGCGCGCGCCCATTTCCACCACTTTATTGACGTCACCCACCATATTAGTTGTGTACTCGTCACCGATCGGTACCCACACGTCGTCCGCAGCATTGGTCTCAATGCCCATGGTCACGATACCTGGCTCATCCTGCAACGTATGGTTCAAGGTCACGCGACGAGTCGCGTCCTGCGAAAACGTCACCACGTCACGGTCGATGTGCGGCGCGGCGAAAAGCGCGAAGGCCGAAAAGGTTCCGGATGCGAGCAAGGTTGTTTTTTTCATGGCGGTGTTCTTTAATTGAGTGGTTTATTTGACGATGAGAACAAGGGACGGCGGGAAGGAGCTGAAACTCGCAATCGCGTTCGACGTGTTTTCGGTTGACGCGATGCTATCGAAGGGCGTTTCCGGGGACGTTGCGCCGTGTTGCAGCGTCGTCTCGGTAAATTCGCACATCTCCTCCGTTTCTGCGGAGGTCACGGCAGGCGTCGGATTGACATATCCCGTCGTGTCCCAGAAATCGTTTTGCTGGGTGTTGTCGAAGGCGGAAAGCGTCGCCGCCGAAAAAAGCGTGGCGCCGATTGCCGCATGCAGAATCTTGTTCATTTTGGATTTTCGCCTCCTCTTCATGATCGCCTCCTTTTCGCTCCGTCGGGCACTGTCAGCCGGATGCCTTTGTGTCCCCGGCGCAAACCGCCTGCCACACAGCCCCGCCTTTCCCAGTTCACGCTGCAAGTATAACAACCTTGGCAAACAAAACGTTCGCAAAAACAGGATTCTATTTTCGTGTTGTTTCACGGTTTGCCTTGATCGAGGAACGCTGCGGGACGGCAACAATTCCGGATGTTCCGCACCGCTCACGCGCAATCGCATCGCGCGGGGCTTTCGCATCGCGGACAAGGCCGTCCGCGCCCCCGGCCGCCCCGCGTCATATACGCTCAACCCCCGCGCCCCCGGAAACTGACCGCCGAACGGCGGTCCCAGCCAGCTTTTCTTTCCGCTTGAAAGGCATACCCTCATCCCGGTATCATATTGATACTTATTGATGAATTATCTTTCATCATATTAAGGGATATTATGGACAAATCAGTCATCAAGAGCCTCATCATTGAGAAGCAACGGGAAGTCCAGGAAGCGGAAGTCACCCCCCGCCCGCTCGATTTGGAACCGTCCGCCAACTACGTCTTCATCGGCCTGCGACGCGCCGGCAAGACCTATTTGATGTATCAGCACATCCAAGACCTGCTCAAAAGCGGAAAACGCTCTCCGAAGGATATCCTCTGCCTCAATTTCGAGGACGAACGTCTCTCCGGAATCGCATCTTCTGATTTGAACACAATCCTTGACTGTTATAAAGAGTTGTTCGATCGGAAACCGCTGCTTTTTTTTGATGAGATCCAAAACATAAACGGCTGGGAAAAATTCGTCCGCCGACTTGCCGACTCGAAGTACAGAGTCTTTGTTACCGGCAGCAATGCCAAGATGCTCAGCAAAGAGATCCACACGACGCTCGGGGGCCGGTTTATCTGCAAGGAAGTATACCCGCTTTCGTTCCGGGAATATCTTGGTTTCCACAAGCTGACCCCGGCCGAAAACTGGGACGTCGACGGAGAGACGCGGGGGCGCATGGTCCGCCTTTTCGGCGACTATTTTCAGTTCGGAGGGTTTGCCGAATCGTTTTTCTTCAAAGACAAGCGCGATTGGCTGAACTCGCTCTATCAAAAAATCCTATTGGGCGATATCGTTCTCCGCAACGGCATTCGGAACGAAAACGCATTGAGACTGATGGCGCGGAAACTGGCCGAGAGCGTGATGCAACCCATGTCGCTGGACCGCCTGAAAAATCTTCTCGACGCTTCGCATACACCGATCTCGCGCAACACCCTTTCCGACTATATCCGGTATTTCGAAGATGCCTACCTGATCTTCGGACTCCCCAATTACACGGCCAAATTCGCAGAGAAAGAAACCGTTCAGAAGCGGTATTTCTGGGACAACGGGCTTCTCAATTTGTTCCTCACCGATCCGTCGAGCCGGCTTTTAGAGAATCTCGTCGCGCTCACGTTAAGGAAACGCTACGGGGACAAACTTTTCCATTGCCGGCGTCCGACCTCTGAGGTGGATTTCTTCATCCCCTCCGAACGCTTCGCCGTGCAAGCGTCGCTTACCCTCTCGGACCCTGCGACAAAACAGAGAGAAACAAAAGCGTTGCTTGAGCTTGCAAACGCCTTCGATGTCAGGAGGCTTGAACTCGTCACGCTCGACAGCGAGGAGGAAATTCGCGTCGACGGCCGCTTGGTTTCCATCATCCCCATCTGGAAATGGCTGCTTTCAGACCGGTCGTGACGGCAAAACACTTCTTGACCAGAATGTTGACTCTGACTATCCCAAGGAGGTGGTCCATGATCATCAGAAACTCGAAAATGCAGTATCTCGACACGCCCGACTACCGGGCGCTGGATTTGACCAAGACCGGGTTGCCGGACATTCCCGTGCTTTACTTCGTCCGGCACACCCGCCGCCTGGCCCCCGTCGAACCGCATTTTCACAAAGGCTGCTTTGAGATCGGACTCTGCCTGCGCGGCTCATTCGTACTGGAGAACAACGGCGCGCAATATCCGATTCTCGCGGGCGGCCTGTTCCTCAACCGGCCGAACGACGTTCACCGATTACTCGACTACCCGAAGGGAACCGTGCTGTACGGCCTGCTGTTGAGGACCGAAACGACGAAAGGCTGTTTCCTCCGTTTCACGAAAGCCGAGAGCCGAGAAATCCGCACGCGCCTCTTGCAACTGCCCGCCAATCTGACCGTCAACTCGACGCCAATCAAACACGCCTTTATCGAACTTTTCCGAATTTACGGAACATTGCAAGGACGCTATCGTACGCTGTGCATGACAGCGGCCTGCATGAATCTCGTCGCCAATCTGCTGGAGACTTCACGACAGGAAACCGCGCCCTCCCATGCCGACAGAATCGCCGCGCTGATCGACGCCATGCGACAACACCCCGAAAAAGACTACGACATCGACTCGCAGGCGCATCAGGCCGCGCTTTCGCCCTCGCATTTCATCAACCAGTTCAAGCGTCTGACCGGCCTGCCCCCCCACCATTTCCTGCTCAAGTGCCGCCTCGACGAAGCCAAGCAGCGGTTGCGCAAAACCCGTCTCTCCGTCACGCGCATCGCGCAGGATCTGGGGTTCTGCACGTCCCAGCATTTTTCCACGCATTTCAAACGCGCCACCGGCATGAAGCCGCTCGCCTGGCGGAAACAATCATGTTAATCGTGTACTCCTGTCAGCGTTGAGAGACCGCAGAAACATGCGGCTTCCTGCAAACGGATATCGGCCGTCAACAAATGAGTCGCGCGCCATTCGATCGCCGTCGCCAAGTGAATGCCATCCAACGTTCGCAACGGCAAAATCGGTTTCCGGCCAATCATACAGCGACGCGCAAGTGTTGCCGCCAAGTCGCGCACGGCTGAACTGATCGGTAGAAACCGGATCCGGCCCTGTGCCGCATGATCCCGCAACGCTTGCACAAGAGCTACGGCGGCACCTTTTTTTAAATTCCCCTCCGCCTCTTTTCTCGTAAGCGCAAAAGCGAACTCCACCTCGGCGAGCACACTGGTGAATACGGGGGCCGTTTGTTCCTTTACCAACATGAGATACTGGGCAGAATCAGGCTCGCGGACATACAGCTTGAGCAGACACGACGTGTCCCAATAGTTCACAACCGATCCTCCCGCAAATCAGAAACCGTTTCTTCTGACGCAATCAATGATCGTCCCCTGACGCGGTAACGCGATTGAACATCCTCCAATTCGCGCACGAAATCAGCCCCCGAAAAAGACCGCTCAATGTCCACTGGACACAGCCGGGCCTTGGGGCGACCATGAACCGTAATGACAACCTCCTCGCCGATAGAGGCCCGCGCCACATATTCGCTCAGTTTGGCTTTACCTTCCCGCAATGTCACATTCATGTGACTAATGTAGTCTTTTCAGCCGAGCCAAACAAGCTTGTACTATTTTTTCCACCGCGCGGGGCGAACCAACGATTCGGGGAGTTCGGGCACGCAGGCGCGCACGCGGTCGAGCAGATCGGGGGACAAAGGCCCCGCCGCAGCCACGCGCAGATTCTCGTGCAGTTGCTCGGGTGTATCCACACCGGTGAGAACGCTTGTGATCGCCGGATTCGACAACGCATAGCGCATGCAAAGCTCGGACATCGTGCATTCCACCTCCCGCGCGAGCGCTTCCAACTTCCGGCGTACGGGAACGACCGCCGCCAGTCCTGCTCCGATCCGCGCCTCCGGCATGAGCAACAGGCCCTGCAAATAAACGCTCCGCGCGAAGACGCGAATGCCGTTCCGGCGAGCCGTCGGCCAGAACGCCTCGAACCGCCGGTCGAGCACGTTGTAAGGGAGTTGGACAAACCCCGCCTCGGCCGCCTGAACCAAGCACCGGTCGCTGTCGAGCGACACCCCCGCCCCGCCGATCAGCCCCCTGCCGACCATTTTTTGCAGGACGGGCAGAAATTTCAGGTCGTTCTCGCGGTGCAACAGACAAACGGACAAACGTTCCAGTCGCAACCGCTTTAAAGACCGCAACAAGGTCCGTTCAATAACCGCTTCCGCATCCGTGTCGTTCGCCGCCTCAATCGGCGGCACTTTGCTGACCACCGTCACCGCCCCGCTCAAGCCCAAGCGCTCCAAAGTCCAAAACTGTTCATAACAACTAGCCGCAGAGAACGCATAGAACACAAGGAAAATTCAAACTCTCAATGCCTTAAGGTTTCTTCTCATCTTTGCGTTCCTTGCGTTCTTTGCGGCCAACAAAAATTCAGTCCTGCACGCCAATTTCCGTCCCGCCATGTTCGCGGCTCTCAATCCCGCCGATCACCAGCCGCATCAGTTCCACGGTATGGCTGAGCGGATACGGCCGGGTTCCGCTCCGCAAATAACCGACAAACTCCGCAAGCTGCGCCTTGAAACTCGCGAACGTATCCTTCGTCACCACCGTCGCGTTGCCTTTCGTGCCGCACAGAGTCATCGCGCCGCCGTAAACGATTCCCTTGCCGCAGGCGATCACCACGTCCGCCCCGCAGCGGTGCTTGAGATGCACGACGTTGCGTTCCGCCGTTCCCGTGTTGCGCACCGACACGTACCCCGGCCCCGTGACACTGAAGACCGCCTCCAGCGCGTGGATGCCGTACGTCTCCCACTTTTTCGCCATGGGCATGGAGATGAACCTCCACTCGCCGAGCGGCGCGTTCGGCGCCTGATACGGCGCGTACTCGGCCGCGAACCGCGTGGAACTCGACGACAGAATCGCCGCGCCCTTCGCCACCCAGTTTTCGAAGATAGCCAAGTCCGCCGCGTTGTCGCACAGCGGCTTGTCGATGAAAATCGGCACGCCCGCTTCGACGAATGGCCGCGCACGCGCCACGTGTTCGCCGCCGACATCGGTCGCAATCAACACCGCATCGACCATCCCGATCATGGCCTGCGGCGTCTCAACGACCCGCGGCACCCGGGAGAGCGCCGACACGTGCTCGGCGTCCTTCCGGTCGTCGCAGAACACCTCCGTGACAATGCTTTCATATCGTTCCCTTGATAGTAACTTCCAGCCGGATTAGGATTAAGATCACGATTAAGATTAGGAGAAAACTTGTCCGTTCATAATCGTAATCTTACTCGCAATCTTAATCTCTTTCCCCTTTTTCTTTTCGCCAAATCAACCTGTCTATCCCCGCCTTGCGGTTCGGGAAGACCGCACTCACCGCAAGCGCCGCCGCGAGGCACGTCGCGATTCCGATCGCGCCATAAAGAAGCAGATGCGGCTTCCACGGCAGCGCGAGCTGATCCAGACCGATGCACACCACATAGTTTGCGACCAAGCCGCACAAAGCGGCGACCGAACCGACGCGCCTCACGAAAATGCCGAGCATAAACAGACACGCCAAGCCGCTCGTCAGAATGCCGATGAATTTCAGGAACTGATCGTACACGGCCCGAATGTCTGCGTTCGCCAGCGCCAACGCGCCCGCCATACCCGCCAGACCGACCGCAACCGTGCAGACCTGCGCGAAACGGACCTGCGCGCGGTCCGACGTGCCATTCCTGAGCCGCACAATGAAATCGCTCGTGATCGCCGTGGCCGCCGAATTGAGATTGGCGGACAGCGTGGTGATCGTGGCGGCGAACAGACCGGCCAGGACCAAGCCCGCCACGCCGACCGGCAAGTCGTTGACAATGAACATCGGCAGAACCGAATCGGCCTTGGGCATCGTCACCGCCAGTCGTTCGGGGTGGCTGCGGTAAAAGGTGTAAAGCACCGTGCCGATCGCGAAAAACAGCGAGCCGAT